>OFMD01000073.1_pt1 | contig 88659 bp, 74 predicted proteins | sample 1541211 | NCBI WGS metagenome assembly OFMD01 (sample SAMN04209231, study PRJEB22552) | human gut metagenome | biome: gut; material: feces | host: Homo sapiens | place: USA: Oklahoma | reverse complement strand
GATGGGTCTTGTAGGCAGCAACATCTTCGGGAGGGAAGCGCTGGCGGAACTGCGTATCAACGCGGCCCAGGACCTGGGAGACGACCGGGGAGAAACGTCGGTGGGCTTCCTTGCCAACCCCGGCTACACGCAGCAAGTGCGTGGAGCCAAGGTAGGTCGGACGGCGTTGCAGATAGGAGCGGGCCTGAGCGTGCCGGTGGGGACGCAGGGGACGGTCTTTGTCAACGGCAACGCGGACATCCGCAACGGAGCCAGCTCGGTAAACGGAAGCATCGGCTACCGCTACGACTTCTAAAAAAAGTCAGGACAGATCAGGGGAAATGGTGGAAACACCGTTTCTGCTGCAAAAACAACAAGGCCGCCCGGGGTGAACCGGGGCGGCCTTGTTGTTGAGTGGCTAAATGACTTTAATGGAGCTGGCGTACTTGATGGACAGGTAGAGTTTTTTCTTCATCATTCTGTCCATCAGGTCCATTCCAGCACCGCTTCCGCCCGCAGTTCATCCCCCTGCATGATATGGTGGCAGGTAAGATTCTCCTGGCGGAACAATAGGGACTTCATCTGTTCCCCGGCATGGCTTTCCTTCCTGAAGTGCAGGTGAATGCCAGTCAGGGCGCGTTCCGCCTGCCAGGCTTCCGGCAGGGATTCCAGCGCCCAAACCAGATAGGCGGCATTGTTGATATGACGGTTGAAATCCATATCCCGGCGTTCCGCCGTCCATTCCCGGATTTCCGGCTGAAGGTTCTTCATGTCCAGCCGGACAGCGGAGACTATTTCGTCACAGGGCACTTCCGGGAATTGGGTAATGTATTTGTTCAGGGGAACGGGACGCCTGCGGCGGATGTCGATGACGGCCCAGAGGCAACTTGCCTCAATGATGCCGTTTCCCTCCGCATCCCGGACTTCCAGATTGCGGCGCGCCTGGAGGGGAGAGGCCTGGGCCGTGCAAGTGCGCAGCTCCACGGTCTCCTTCCAGGCCGGTCGGCGCCTGATAGCCATGTCCAGGCGAACTTCCACCCAGGCCAGCCCGCGGGACATGACGAAATCATAGCCGAACCCCAGGGTGGAGGCGTGTGCCTCCGCTATTTCCTGAAGCCAGTGCAGAACCGTCTCCGGCTTCATGAGGCCGTCCGGTCCGCTTTCATAACTGCGGACGGAGGCTTGCGTGGAAAAGGTCCCTGCGGCTTCAAGATGTTTCATAACCGTACATGCTACCCGGACCTTCCCGCGGGAGCCAGTCAAAAACGGGTAATAAAGCCGTAAAAACAGCGGGAGAATGCACGGCCGGAGTTGGGCCATTCCGCCCGTTTCCGGCGTTAAAGAATGCTCCGGAAATAGGCAATGGTTTTTTCCAGCCCCTGTTCCAGCGGAATGACCGGCTGCCAGCCGAGCTTTTCATGCGCCAGCCGTATGTCCGGCTTGCGCTGGACGGGGTCGTCCTGGGGAAGGGGGCGGAACACCGTTTTGGAAGAAGCCCCGATTATTTCAATGACTTTTTCCGCCAGCTCCAGGATGGTGAACTCTCCCGGATTGCCGAGGTTGACGGGACCGTGGAAATCTTCTGCCGCCATCATTCGGACCATGCCTTCCACCAGATCGTTCACATACTGGAAACTCCGGGTCTGCCTGCCCGTGCCATAGATGGTAAGATCTTCCCCCTTCAGCGCCTGGACGATGAAATTGGAAACCACGCGGCCGTCATTCAGGGCCATTCGCGGCCCGTATGTATTGAAAATGCGGATCACCCGCACGTCCACGCCCATCGTGCGGTGGTAATCCATGAACAGGGTTTCCGCGCACCTTTTGCCTTCGTCATAACAGGAGCGCGGGCCTGCGGGATTGACGTTGCCCCAGTAGGTTTCCGGCTGGGGATGCACGGCGGGATCGCCGTATACCTCGCTGGTGGAGGCCTGGAGAATTCTGGCATGGCACCGTTTGGCAAGAGCCAGCACGTTGAGGGCGCCGAGTACGGAAGTCTTGAGCGTATGAATGGGATCGTGCTGGTAGTGAGGGGGGGAGGCGGGGCAGGCAAGATTGTAGATTTCATCCACTTCCACGGAAAAAGGCTCTGTAATGTCGTGTGCCAGCGCCCGGAATCCGGGACGGTCCAGCAGGTGCAGGAGATTCTTTTTGGAACCCGTAAAATAATTGTCGATGCTGGTGACCTCGTGACCGTCGTCCAGCAGGCGTTCACAGAGATGGGAGCCAATGAATCCGGCTCCCCCGGTGACTAAAATCCTTTTGCTCATGGTAGCGTTTGCATGCGTTTTTGCATCCCGGCGCATTCTCCGGCTCCTGACAGTTCCGTTTGGAACGGTAAAACCGCTTCCTGCCGTGCGCCGCCGCTTAATGTCACATATCCGTCACGGCATGGCAAGCTTCATCAAGGAATACCGCGGCCGCCAGGGCATTCTCTTTGTCCCGCAAATTCAGGATTTGGGAAGGGTCAGGAGAAAGCTGGCGCCCCCCAGCGTACCGAACTCCAGTTTCAGGTCCCCCCCCAGGGAGCGGGCAATGTCCCGTGCCAGGGAAAGTCCCAGGCCTACGCCGGGTTTCCGGCTGTTAGTGGCTTCCTTTGTGCGCCGGAACGGCTTGAATACCAGCTTGCGGTGCTTGGGGGAAATGCCGGGACCGTTGTCCCGGAAGCGGATGACGATATTATGGCGGTCCGCCTGGACGGTCAGCTGGACTTTGGCGTTTTCCCCCTTGGCGTATTTGATGGCGTTGGAAGTCAGGTTGTCCATGATCTGCTCCACAGCCACGGCGTCCGTATGGACGGGCAGGATGCGGATGGGCTGGGCCAGGGCAAAGGAAAAGCTGATGCCCGTTTCCCGCAGGCGCCGCTCTATCTTCTCCGCAATGGGTTCAAAAAGTTCCTGGCAGGTGAGCGTGTCCTTCGTGCGCCGGATGGCGTTCCTCTGAAGTTTGGAATAAGCCAGCACATTGTCTATCAGGTGTTCCAGTCTACGGCATTCCCGCTGCATGTTGGCGTAATATTCCGGTTTTTTTTGTTCCGGTACCATGCCGTCCTCCAGCATCTCCGTGTACAGGGAGAAAGAGGTGAGCGGTGTTCTGAGTTCATGAGTGACGGCGGAAACGAAATCCCCGCGCCTCTGCTCCAGGCGGAACGTACCCAGCATCAGCCAGATAACGCCGGCCGCCCCCAGCAGCACCATGCTCCAGATCAGAGTAAGGGTCCACGTCAGCATCTGTTTGTGATCCTGAACAGGCAGCTCTGCCGCGTCTCCCGGCAGGAAAACGAGGGGAGCGTTGGCAAAGAAAAGCGTGCCTTCCCGTCCGGCCTCTTCCGCTGGCGGGGCGGCGGGATCGAAAGTCGCCAGACGGCTTTGAGGGAGCGCCTTGGCCACCTGTTCCGGGAGACGCCTGTTCAGGCTCTCCATATTCATCAGGGCTCCCTGCAGGTAAACGCCGCGGTTGGTATGCACCTGCCGGAGAATGTACAGATTGCCCCCGTCTTCCACCGGAACCAGGGAGGAAACGGTCTCCACCTGGGCAGGAAGCCCGTCCCGCGGCGGTTCCGGCTCCGGAACCTCATGAAGAATTTCATTCCTGATATCCGCCCACAGATTGCCGCTGGCCGGCAGGGAGATGAGGGCGGAAACCTTCTCATTCAAACGCTGGTAAAGGTTCTTCTCCCCGTTCAGCCGTTCGGAAAGCTCCTTATTCAGAGCAGGTCCGGAGACCTGCCCGGAGGGGGATATCTGAAGGTAGGCCGTGACGTAATCCGGCAGGTAGGAGGCCAGGTTGGAGGAACGGGCGGGTTCGCTGGGTGCCGGGGCGTCCATGCGCTGGTCGTAGGGGCGCCTGTAGGCGTAAAAAGGCAGATATTCGTAATAGCCGCGCGCCTGTTCAAAAGTGATGAAGGCGGTGAGCAGGCGGTCCATCTCCAGCTTGGCCTCATGAGCCAGGGACTCTACCTTGATTCGGTGTTCGGAATGGCCCGTTTCCTCCGCCTGAATCAGGAGAACGTGGGTGAGCCAGCCCAGAGTGCCGACGACCAGCAGCAGGCTGACGGTGAGCAGGATGATGCGGATGCGCCTGTTCACGGATCAGGAAAGGAAGGATGAATTCCAGCGGTAGCCCTGGCTTCTGAGTGTCTCCAGGGAGGCGGCCGCCTTCCCGCCCAGCTTGTCCCGCAGGCGCATGACGGTCATCTCCACGGAGCGTGTATCCGTCAGCCGCGGGTCCATGTCCCACACGCGGCGGAGCAGCTCGTCCCTGGTAATAACCCGGTTGGGGTGGGTGGCCATGTAGCTCAACAGCTCGAACTCGCGTGCGGTGAGGGTGGCCGTTTTGCCGTCTTCAAACGTAAGAAGGCGGTTGGCGCTGTCCAGCACAGCGCCGGGAATAGTGATCTCCCTGATCTGGCGCGGCCGTTCCGGAGACCTGCGGAGTACGGCCTCAATGCGGGCGATCAGCTCACGGATGCTGAACGGCTTGACGATGTAATCGTCCGCCCCCAGCTTCAGCCCCTGCACGCGGTCCTCTTCCTCCCCGCGGGCCGTCAGCATGATGACGGGCGTTCCGGGGCGTTCCTCGGACATGACCTGGAGCACCTGGAAGCCGTCTGCGCCGGGCATCGCCACATCCAGCAGGGCCAGGTCGAAATTGCGTTCCCGCACGGCCCTGATGGCCGCCAGCCCTTCCTCCGCGGCCAGCACCTCGTAGCCGGAGGCGGTCAGCACGTCCGTCAGGGCGTGCCGGATGCTGTCGTCATCCTCTGCAACCAGAATGGTATATGTTAAGCTGCTCATCGTTTGAGTCTATAAAAACACACAATTTCCCCTTTTGTATAGAGAAACCTGCGCCCCTCCGGTAACAATGCCATAACAGGAAGCGCTTCTGCCGCGGAATTCCCGACCGTTTCAATTCTGCGTGAGGTTCCGGTACGGGGCGGGAAGGCTGGCGGTGGGAATCTCAATGGCCTCCATTGGTCCCGGCACGGTGCCTTCAAAAAACGGCACTCCCTTGTAGGAAAGAATGATCCTGGAATGGACCATGCCGCCGGTGGTCTGGCGCAGGAAATCCTTGTTCCGGAAAACGAGCAGCGTTTTTCCGTTCTCCGCGGCCACGGGGCGGCACTGGAAATTGCCCAGCGTAGCGCCGGAGGCGTCCGTCATCTGGACGGGAAGCACATACGCTTCTGAAAAAGTGGGGGCATACACTCCCCACAGGGAAGTGAGGCCCATGACGATGACAATCAGGACGCCGACGAATACTTTTGTTGAAGTGGACATGCGGAGAGTTGAATGGTGCTGCCCGCATATGTCCGCGTTCCGGAACGGATACCGTGCGGCGTCAGCGTTGTTGTTTAAGCCATTCGGCGGCCTGCGGGGCGTAATAAGTAAGGATCATGTCCGCCCCGGCGCGCCGGATGCAAGTTAGAGTCTCCAGAACGGCCTCCCGTTCATCCAGCCAGCCGGAGGATGCCGCGGACTTGATCATCAGGTACTCTCCGCTAACGTGGTAGGCCGCTACGGGCAGCGTGACATGCCTGCGCATGGCCGCGATTACGTCCAGATACAGCGTGGCGGGTTTCACCATCAGGATGTCTGCGCCCTCCGCTTCATCAAGCTGGGCTTCCCGCAGGGCTTCCCGGATATTGCCGGGATCCATCTGGTAGGTCTTCTTGTCCCCCTCCTTCGGCGCGCTCTCCAGAGCGCCGCGGAATGGCCCGTAAAGGGCGCTGGCATACTTGGCGGTATAGGCCATGATGGAAACGTCGTCCAGAGCCTCGGAATCCAGAGTGGCGCGGATGGCGGCCACGCGGCCGTCCATCATGTCGCTGGGGGAAATAATGTCCGCCCCGGCGTCTGCGTGGCACAGGGCCTGGCGGCAGAGGACTTCCACGGAATCGTCGTTGAGAATCTCCATGGTGCCGTCGGACCGGAACTCCACCAGGCCGTCGTGTCCGTCGGAATTATAGGGATCCAGCGCCACGTCCGTCATCACGGTAATACCGGGAACCCCGCTTTTAAGGGCGTAAATGGTGCGGGGAATGAGTCCGTCCGGGTTGCACGCCTCACAGGCGTCCGGCGTTTTCTTGTTGTCCGGAATGGCGGGGAAAAGGTCCAGCGTGTGGATTCCCAGGTCCATCAGGCGCTTGGCCTCCTCCACCAGTCCCCGCACGCTCCAGCGCGTGCAGCCGGGCAGGGAGGAGATGGGCTGGTTTTCGTCCCCTTCGTGGACGAAAACCGGGCAGATAAGATGTTCCGGGGAAAGGGAGGTCTCCCGGACCAGATCCCGGATATTGGCGGATTTTCTGTTGCGGCGCGGCCGTATCGGTAGATTCATCATGATGGAATTATGGAAGAATATTTGAGCGGGCATGTTTGATCATCTTCCCCGGCTGCCGGAATTCCCGGGGCGGAAAGCTTTTTTCTACAGTTTCAGCGGATTTTCATCGTCCGCTCCAGTCAGCATCCACCCTTTCTCCGTCCGGGTGAAGTACAAGTTGCATTTGGTGAAGCCGGACTTGAGATTCGGCTTGAGGCCGATGGTGGCCTTCAGAGAAGTCCCCCCGTCCTTCAGCTCAAAGGCGCCTTTCAGCGTGGGCTTGTAATCCTTCCTGTTCCGGGAAGCAGGCTGGAACTCCTCCTTGCTCATAACGGCTTTCAGTTGTGTGAGCGCTTCTTCAAACTCCGGAACGGAGGCGAATCTGGACGGAGCCAGCATCCGAATCAGCGTCAGGCTGTCTCCGGCCTCCAGGGCGCGTCCGGCTGCGGAAACGGCTTCCTTCGGTTCAGAATAGGCAAGGGCCGGATACGTCCTGTGGAAATCCGCAATGATGCGGCTGGTGGTGGACTCGTCCGGCTTCAGGTTCCAGGAGGAAAAAGCGTCCCCCACATACATCTTGAACACCGGGAAGCCGTCCGTGGGATCCTGTATCTTTTCCAGCGCGTAGCGGTAGATCAGGGCGGGTTTGTCTATGTCCGGCAGGCTCATGCGCGGCGGCAGAATGGTCATGGCCGCAATGCTGTGAATATCCTTGTCCGTCTTCTTGGCCTCGTTCTTGTTGCGTTCCGGCTGCTCGTCCCTCTTGTTCGGGTCAAGCTGGTCGTCCGGGTGGGGCTGGAGGGGAATAAGGATGGTGTTCGGGAACCCCATGAAACTGAGGTTGGTGGGTTGGATGTAGCGGTTCTCCTGGTTCTGGTCCTGCAGGCGCATGGCTTTCACCACGGGGGTCAGACGCGCGCTCTGGGTAATAGCGGACTCCATGTAATAGGGAGCGACGAGCAGGGCCGCGATGCGGGCCGGATCGCCCTCCTTCACGGTGCGGATCAGCAGCTTTTTAATCTCGTCGTCGGACTTGCCCTTGACGGCCTCCATCCGGAACCTTTTGATGTGCTCCAGGGCTTTCTTCACGGCGGCCACGGAATACTGGTGCGCGAGGCCGAAAATCTTCTTCTTGGCCTCGGTAGAAATCTGCGCCGCCCGCTGGCGGACATGGTCGTTGAAGGGCAGGAACGTATTGTCAAAACTGCCGGGAGTCAGGGACGCTTTCCATTCCCCGTTCTTCTTGATCAGGGCTACGGCGGTGGCCGCGTAAATATAGGGGTTGGTCCTGTCGGGCAGCATGATATAGGCCATGGCCAGGTCCCCGTCCATGATGATGGAGGCCTCATCCACAAACGGCGGCCTTTCCGGGGAGGACGCCGTCACGTAAGCCTGCACGGCCTCCATGCGGGAAAGGATGCTCTTCAGTTTCAGCGTTCCCACGAACGGGGACGTAGCGGGCAGGGACTTGTAGGGGTCTGCGGTCCAGTCCGTCTTTTCCTGCAGGGCGCGGAGAAGAAGTTTGGCTGCATTGAAGGGCGTGCTCTGGTCCGGCAAAGAGGCATCGTTCCCGTTCCCTTCAATCCCGCCCTCCGGCGTTTTGTCCAGATTGATCGGGAAACTTGCCGGGGCGTCGGCAGGGGGCTCCTGCGCGGCCGCGGAAAATCCGCAGGGCAGGCTGAGGCAGAGAAGGGCAAGGGGGAGGAATTTCATAACCGCTGGGTGCCACTATGGCATAAAGGGGCGCGGGTGTAAATCATTCGTTGAGGGGGGATAGAGGATGGAAGGCGAATGGTTGCATTCCATTTTTTTCCAGTTCTCCCCGCGATGGTGCAGAATGAGAAGATGTTTATAGGGAACGACGAAAAAGAAACTTGAAGATTTGTTTAACCAGATGGGCGCTGTACAGGAAGCCATCGGATGCTCATTTCTTGGGTAGGAGGAAGAAGCCAGAGAGCGGCGCAACCGAGGATTCCTCCTGCGAATGGTGTGAAGGAAAAGCTGTTCCATCGTTCAGACTTGGTGAAATGAAGGGAGATGAAAACGTACCAGTCCAGCAGAATGATCCATACGTTAAGCAGAAGAAGAGCGGCTTCCAAGGTATAGCAGATGACATTCAGCATGAATTTCTTGTTATACCAGATTTTCCGGTGCGGCAACCGTAAGGAAGAAAAAGGGGATGGTGCTCCTTCTCTTCCGGAAAGCTCCCGTGCGGCCTATGCCTTGAATTTTTGGGAGGGGAAGCTTTTTGCATTTGCCAACAGTGCCTAAGGGGGGTTAACTAATGCGCGTATGTCCGAACACAAGGAAAGAAAGACTCTTGAAGAACGCAACCAGATGTCTGATCTGGAACGCCTGCGCCACTCCTGCGCGCACGTTCTGGCTACGGCCATTTGCCGCATCTGGCCGGATGCCCAGCTGGCGGGCGGTCCCGCCGTGGAAAACGGTTTTTATTACGACGTGGAGCTGGACCACCGCATCAGCACGGAAGACTTTGAACGCATTGAAGCGGAAATGAAAAAAGTGGTGAAGGAAAACCAGACCTTCCAGAAGGAAATCATCTCCCGTGCAGACGCCATGAAAATGGCGGAATCCGGGGAACTGGGCGCTCTGGGCCCGCGCAGCGGCCCCTCCCGCTTCAAGATCGACCTGCTGAACGACATCCCGGAAGACGAGGAAATCTCCCTGTACCGCAACGGAGACTTCACGGACCTGTGCGCCGGCCCCCACGTGGGCCGCACCGGCAACTGCAAAGCCTTTAAAATCATGAGCGTGGCCAGCGCCTTCTACAAGGGGGACAAAAACCGCCCCATGCTCCAGCGCATCTACGGCACCTGCTTCCCGAACCGGACCCAGCTTGACGAACATCTCGCGCGCCTGGAGGAAGCGCGCCGCCGCGACCACCGGAAACTCGGCCGCGAGCTGGGCCTCTTCTGCATTGATGAGGCCGTGGGCCAGGGCCTCATCCTCTGGAAGCCCAAGGGCGCCCTCATTCGCCGCTCCCTTCAGGACTTCATCACGGAGGAACTGGACAAGCTGGGCTACTCCCAGGTATATACCCCCAACATCGGCAAGCTGGACCTGTACCGTACCTCCGGCCACTTCCCGTACTACCGGGAAAGCCAGTACGCCCCCATCCCGGAGCGCGACGCCATGGAAAAACTCTGTGAGGAAGGCGCCACCTGCGCGGAACTCTTCAACGGCCTGACGGACGGAACCATTGAAGGCTACATGCTCAAGCCGATGAACTGTCCGCACCACATTAAAATTTACGCTAATGACGCCCATTCCTACCGCGACCTGCCCGTCCGCCTGGCGGAATTCGGTACGGTATACCGCTGGGAACAGAGCGGGGAACTGGGCGGCATGACGCGCGTGCGCGGCTTCACCCAGGATGACGCCCACATCTTCTGCACCCCGGACCAGCTTGCCGGAGAAATCCGCCAGTGCCTGGGCATTGTGAAAACCATCTTCGGCACCCTGGGAATGACGGACTACCGCGTGCGCCTCTCCATGCGCGATCCGGAAAGCGACAAATACGTGGGTTCCCCGGAAAACTGGGACAAGGCGGAACAGGCCCTGCGGGATGCCGCAGAATGGCTGGGCGCGGACTATAGTGAGGAAGCCGGGGAAGCCGCCTTCTACGGTCCCAAGATCGACTTCATCGTGCGCGACGCCATCGGCCGCGAGTGGCAGCTCGGCACCGTGCAGGTGGACTACAACCTGCCGGAACGCTTTGACCTCCATTACACCGGTGCAGACAATAAGCCGCACCGTCCCGTCATGGTGCACCGCGCGCCATTCGGCTCCATGGAACGCTTCACCGGTCTGCTCATCGAACACTTTGAAGGGAAATTCCCCACCTGGCTCTCTCCGGAGCAGGTGCGCGTGCTCCCCATCTCCGACAAGGTGATGGACATCGCCAAAACCTACCGTGACACCCTGGCCTCCAAGGGCGTGCGCGTCACGGTGGATGAAACCGCGGACAAAATCGGCGCCAAAATCCGCAATGCCCGGCTGGAGCGTGTGCCCTACATGCTCGTCATCGGCCAGCGGGAGGCGGAGGAAGGCACCGTTTCCGTACGCCACCGGGAGAAGGAAGACCTGGGCTCCATGCCCTTTGAGCAATTCATGGATGCCGTCTCCCGGGAAATAGCAGAGCGTCATATTTCCCCCGTGATTTGAGTTGCCAAGTTATTTTATTTAGTTTAGTAATATCCGGACGTGCCAATAAAGCCAACGAAGAATAATGACGGTAATCGCCGCCGCGAGCGCGGTGATCAGACTCGGGTCAACGAGCGGATCCGCGCCCCCCGTGTGCGCGTGGTGACCGCCAATGGAGACCAGCTCGGGATAATGAACACGCGTGACGCGCTGGAAAAGGCCAAGGCCCTTGGCCTGGACCTGGTGGAAGTGGCGAGCAACGCAGACCCGCCCGTATGCCGCGTGGTGGACTACGGACGGTACAAGTACCAACAGTCCAAGCTTCAGAAAAACAACAAAAGCCGTACGATCAAACTCAAGGAAGTCAAGCTCCGCATCGGTACGGACACTAATGACTACAACGTGAAAATGGCCCGCACGGAAAGCTTCCTGGACCACGGTCACAAGGTGCGCTTCCAGCTCCGCTTCCGCGGTCGTGAAAACGCGCACCATGAGCTGGGCTACGACATGCTCAACAAAGTCATTGCGGACATGAAGACCATGGCGCAGGTGGATCAGCCCCCGCGCCTGGCCGGCAACACCATGCATATGGTGCTGGCTCCGCTGCCCGCCGCCCAGCGCGTGAAAAAATTCACCGCCCACCTGGACGCCGATTTCGACTCGGAAGACTCCGCCTTTGACGCGGAAGACGACGAATAAAACTGCGCCTTTTTCCATTTCACAGGCTTTCCGCTCCAAGAGCGGAAAGCCTTTTTTATGCCGGAATACCGCCATATACGGTAGTGATCCGTACCCAACGAGTTGTAAATTGCCCGGAAAACGGATGCGGCAGTACGCCACGTAATAATGGGAAGAGACGTTTTCCGGCACCTCCTTTCCAACCCGTCTCCATGGTGCAGGTGGGAAAGTTTCTGGACGAAATGCGCGGGACGGACTACTATTACTCCTGCATCGCGGCAGGCACGGGCCGTCAGGTGGCCGGAACGACTCCTTGGCGGGATCTTTTTCTGCCCTTCGCACTCCCCGCGCCAACCCCCAGCTCACAGGAAAATCCCAGAACACCGGCGATTCCTGTAACTCGCAGGGTATCTTAGATTGACATCCCCCATATACTATTTCAGGCGTGGAATATGCATCTCCGCGGGCAGGTTGGCGCAAAATATCCTTTTCGTGCCTGACCCTTAACATATATATTCCCCCGCCGTCGCACCCTCACGGGTGCGTGGATTGAAACCTGCCGCCTTTGACTACATGGACGGCGTGGGCGTGTCGCACCCTCACGGGTGCGTGGATTGAAACAATGGCTATCAGGAGGCAGCTCCGGAACACCCAGTCGCACCCTCACGGGTGCGTGGATTGAAACCCCGCGACCTTGCCGAGGGGGAAACCTCCCCAGTGGTCGCACCCTCACGGGTGCGTGGATTGAAACGATTTCACAGAAGAGGACAGAGCGGAAGCCAGAAGTCGCACCCTCACGGGTGCGTGGATTGAAACAGCAAAATCTGGAAAACGGAACATCCAGCCTTTTGTCGCACCCTCACGGGTGCGGCTGATGGAAGTTTATCAGGAGCAGATGGTCCGATGCGTTCTTCTGATGATTCCTTTTGCCTGAAAGGCTTTTCGATGACGTTCAGACCATGAAAAAGCGCCGGACCCCGGGAAGGGGGCCGACGCTTGCGGTATAGGAGGGGGGAATTAATGGGAGCAGCTGGCGCAGGCCCAGCCTTCGCGGATTTTGGCAAAGAAGTCGTTGCCTTTGTCGTCCACCAGGATGAAAGCGGGGAAGTCTTCCACTTCAATTTTCCAGATGGCTTCCATGCCCAGTTCCGGGTATTCCAGCAGTTCTACCTTTTTGATGTTGTTCTTGGCAAGAATAGCGGCGGGGCCGCCGATGGAACCCAGGTAGAAGCCGCCGTGCTTGTGGCAGGCGTCCGTCACCTGTTGGCTGCGGTTGCCCTTGGCGATCATGATCATGGAGCCGCCGTTTTCCTGGAACAGGTCCACATAGGAATCCATGCGTCCCGCGGTGGTAGGCCCGAAGGAGCCGGAGGGATAGCCTTCCGGGGTCTTGGCCGGACCGGCGTAGTAAACGGGATGGTCCTTGATGTACTGGGGCAATCCTTCTCCACGTTCCAGACGTTCCTTGAGCTTGGCGTGGGCGATGTCCCTCGCTACGACGATGGTGCCGTTCAGGCTCAGACGCGTGGTAACGGGGTATTTGCTCAGGTCCGCCAGCACTTCCTTCATCGGGCGGTTCAGATCGATGGAGACGGCCTCGCTGGAGGTCATACGGAGGGCTTCCGGAATATACTGGCCGGGGTTGGTCTCCAGCTGTTCAATGAAAATGCCTTCCGGCGTGATCTTGGCTTTGGCGTTGCGGTCTGCGGAACAGGAGACGCCCAACCCCACCGGGCAGGAAGCGCCGTGGCGGGGCAGCCGGATTACGCGTACGTCCAGCGCATACCACTTGCCGCCAAACTGGGCGCCCAGCCCCAGCTTGCAGGCTTCCGCATGCAGTTCCTTTTCCAGTTCCACATCGCGAAAGGCGCGGCCATATTCGTTGCCAGTGGTAGGAAGATTGTCGTAATACTTGGTGGAGGCCATCTTCACGGTCTTCAGGCACTTTTCCGCAGAGGTGCCCCCGATGACGAAGGCGATGTGGTAGGGCGGGCAGGCCGCCGTTCCCAGCGTGCTCATTTTTTCCACCAGAAATTTCTTGAGCGTGGCGGGATTGAGCAGGGCTTTCGTTTCCTGGTAAAGATAGGTCTTGTTGGCGGAGCCGCCGCCTTTGGCGACGAAGAGGAAGGAATACTTCATGCCTTCCACGGCTTCAATGTCTATCTGGGCGGGCAGGTTGGTTCCGGTATTCTTCTCCGTGTACATGTCCAGCGCCACGGTCTGTGAGTAGCGCAGGTTGTTCTGGGTGTAGGCGTCGTACACGCCGTGGGAAAGAAATTCACAATCGTCGCAGCCGGTCCAGACCTGCTGGCCTTTCTTGCCGACGATGGTGGCGGTGCCCGTGTCCTGGCAGAAGGGCAGGATGCCGGCGGCGGCCACTTCCGCGTTGCGGAGCATCGTCAGAGCCACGCTCTTGTCATTGGCGCTGGCTTCCGGATCGTCCAGAATGGCGGCCACCTGCTTCAGGTGGGCGGGGCGCAGGAAGAAAGCCACATCGTGGAAGGCTTCCGCGGCCAGAAGGCGCAGGCCTTCCGGTTCCACCTTGAGCATGGGGTGACCTTCAAATTCCCCTACGCTTACGTAGTCGGAGGTGATGAGGCGGTACTGGGTGTCGTCCTTTTCCAGGGGAAAAGGGTCCTGATAATGAAAATCCGGTGTTGCCATAACGGGGGAAAATATAGCGGAGGCCGCCCATGGGTTCGAGCAAAAAAAACAGGGCGGTTCCCTGGCGGGTAAGAACAGGAAAAGCTTTGGCCGCCGCTCCTGCATGGAACAGGATGGTGTGTGTTCAAAGAACTGCGGGCAGGCTTCCTCCAGGGCCCCCGGGGATGGCCATGTGCGCCGTGTTCCGCTGCATGCGCCGTTCGTCAATAAGGATGGAGAACAGGGGGACCGGGAGGAAAGACGGGGCCTCCAGAGGAGGCACCGCAGATTTCTTCCGGCGCCAGACACATGAATGATCCGGTTCCGGAAGACAGCGGACGGCTTCACCTCTCCCCGTGGGTTCCCGTTCCATATGGAGCCGGATGTTTCCGGAGCTGGAAACGCAGTTCCTGGGCGACCATTTCACCTCCCTCTTCTCCACGTTGCCGATGTCTTCAGGACTGATTAAAAATAATACGGAAGGGCGTGACCGGAAATCTTCTTCCGTTCAAGGAAGGCATGTCACCTTCTCCGGCCAAGGGTAACAGAACAGAAAATTTAAAAACCTCAGTGGGATAGAATATCCATGACGGCTTTTTCTTGGTTCTAACTATATGGTAGCAATTTATCAGTGCGGCTTGCTTGTAGAGGAATCCGGCCCGGAGGTACGCGGGATTCCGTACCTTTTGGGTTCTTCCGCAACGCGGAGGGATTCCGGGTAAACATGCTCCATGCGTTCCTGAGCGTCGCGGATCAGGATTTCTTCAGCCCATTCTTCCACAGTCATGTTGTCCTTTCGGGCGGCTTTTTCAATGAGCTTGTAATCGTCGGTATTCACCATGACGGCAAACGGCTTCCAATGAGCCCTGGCCGCTTCCTTGAGTTCCTTTTCCCTCTCCGTCTTCTCCATCAACAGTTTGATGAGAGCCTCCTTGTCCTTCGGAATAAATACTCTGGCCAACCAGTTGCGAACCGTGTTGGCCGACACGAAACATTTTGCCGCGAACTCCTCACGGGTCATTTTCTGCTGTTTCAGCCAAACCTTGATTTGGGCCTTGAGTTCGTCCTGGTTCTCACTCATGCACACCTTGTAACGCTATCGGTGCGAAAATTCAATCTTTTTTATGAATATGTCCTTAAAATGGTATATTATTCTTGACGAAAGTACCGTTTGCGTTGCAATATCCCTACGTAAAGGCATCCAAAGTTCAAATTCATACCTGAAAAGATATTTCATGAAGACGGGAAATAAGAAAAAAATCCAGAAAAAAATTCAGATCAAGGGGAAAATGCCGCTGTCCATCCAATTTTTCCGGGATGCGGAAGCGGACGCCCTCCACGTGCAGCGCTGTCAGCTGGACAGGGCGACTCTGCTTGCCTGTGCCGTGAAACGCCTGAGGGAAGAGCAGGCCGGGGAATCCGCGTCCGGTCAAAAGCCATCCGCATGACTCAGGATATTTACTGGGAGCTGCTGATTTGGTTGTTCCGCTCCTTTATGGGTGTAACGGCGTTTGCCTTTACCGTAGCCGCGTACCAGGCCATGCGGTGCCGGAGAAGGAGAGACCGCAAACGGAAAAGGTAGGGGCGGGATGTGCGGAAAAGCCGTACTTCCTGCGGGAAGGCTCCGGAATCATCTGTGGAATTGAACTCCGGGGGCATTTTCCCTATCTTCCGGAAATGTCCAGCAGCCTTCCGGATGAAGCCTTTCTGTCCCGCATGTGCCATGAGGAACTCTGGCGCCTGTTTCCCATCATCCTGAGCGGTTCCAGAGAGGAATGGGCGGAACTTTACCGCCGGGAGAGGGACCTGCTGGCGGAGGCCGTGGGCTGCACCCGCATCACCCGCATTTCCCATATCGGCAGTACGGCGGTGCCCGGCCTGGACGCCAAGCCTACCATTGACATTCTGATGGAGGTTTCTCCGGATTCGTTCGTTTTTGAAACGCCTCCTTTGCTGCGGAAATGCGGTTATATGGAGACGCATCGTGACGAGGAACGCATGGGCCTGGTCATGGTAAAGGGCTATACGGCGGAGGGGTTCCGGGGGCAGGCCTTCCACCTGCATGTGCGCCCCTGGCGGGATTGGGATGAGCTTTATTTCCGGGATTACTTGGCTGCTCACCCTAAAGAGGCGCAGAAGTACGCCGAGCTTAAGCGCTCTTTAAAAGAAAAGTTTGAGTTCAACCGCGACGCTTATACGGAAGGAAAAACGAAGATCATCACGGCCATGACCCGCCGGGCGCGGGAGGAAATGCCGGGCAGGTACGTTCCGTAAGGCCCCGGGGTGGGACTGTCCGCTTTTTATCGGAAGGGTGCGCGTGGCTTCGGCATGTGGCGGCTGGGGTCGCTATGGAACAAGCCCTTTTCCCTCATCCAAAATATCCTTTACAGTTTTTTTGGAGCCTATTATGTTGTAAACAATATAGTTAATAGTGATGAATATTGGAATATTCCTTGTGATCTTCCCCCTGGCATGTGTTGCCGAAGAGATGGAAAACCCCGGACTGGGCCAGATCCGGCCGGAGACGGCTGCTTCCCTGAAAACGCTGAGTCAGGAAGTAACGGCGGCGGAGAAACAATCGTTCCAGGTTCCCTCCTTTGATGGAACACGGTATAGCATTCCGGATGCTTCTCCGTATTGGGAGGCGGATTCCAGCACTCTGGTTTCGCGCAGTATGGGGCGCAACGAGGCCAACAGCCCCTGTTATACTGAAACCAGGGAAATGCTGAGCCCTGACGGAATGCTGCTGACCACCGTCCGGATGCGGAAGGTAAGAGACTCAGACCATTTTTTGAAAAAGAAGTTCACCGGGCCGTTTTCCCATATCTTTTTGTGGATTCCCTGACGGATATCGTGGAAAAAAAGGAAGAGCGTCTCTACTTCACTTTTTGGGATGTGGACCTTTCCTCAGGGGATCTGGTCCGGATCTACGTGCGGATCTATTTACTGCATTCCCGTCAATTGGTCTCGGAGGATATCCGGTATTCAAAATCCCGGAAGGGGAAAGATCAATAAATGCCGGGGGCGAGGGGGGCCGCAGCATTTAAGTGTATAACGGCAGGTGGATACTCTTCATAATTGGACGGTATGATTTCCGGCCGGTGCCTCGCTGAAAGGCATCTCACTGCTTTTTACCTGGACGGCATGGCGGCAAATATTTTTAGGGAATTTCCCGGATGGAAATCAGTATTGCCAGAAAAGGGGAATGGCAGTAACATTCCGCCGCTATGAGTATTGAAAGTTTCGCAAACCAGCATGTGCTTGAGCTGGTGGCTTATCAGCCGGGCAAGCCGATCGAGGAAACGGCCCGGGAACTGGGCCTGGACCCCCGTGACATTGTGAAACTGGCCTCCAATGAAAATCCCCTGGGACCGTCCCCCCGGGCGGTGGAGGCCATCTCCCGGGCGGCTGCCGGAGTAAACATTTATCCGGACGGCGCGGCTTTCCGGCTGCGTTCCGCCATTGCGGAATTCTGCGGCGTGGATTTTGGCCAGACGGTGGTGGGCACGGGCAGCAGCGAGGTAATCGAACTCATCTGCCACGCCCTGCTGAACCCGCAGGCCGAGGTGGTGGCCGCCAGGCACGCCTTTTCCATGTACCCCATCATGGCCAGGCTGTTCGGCGCGGCGTACGTGGAAATTCCCAATAAGCCGGACTGGACCCATGACCTGAACGGGTTTCTGAACGCCATTACGGACCGCACGCGCATCGTATTCATCACCAACCCCACCAACCCGGTCGGCACCGTCGTCGGCCAGCGGGAAATCGACGATTTCATGGCGAAGGTGCCGGACCATGTGCTGGTGTGCTTTGACGAGGCGTACCGGGAGTTTTCCGACAACCCGCCGGATACCCTCAAATTCGTGAGGGAAGGGCGCAACGTGATCGTTTTGCGCACCTTTTCCAAGGCTTACGGCCTGGCGGGCCTGCGCGTGGGCTACGGCATTGCCCCGGAACCCGTGGCCAACATGCTGCACAAGGCGCGCGCGCCGTTCAACCTGCACGTTCTGGCGCAGGAAGCGGCCCTGGCCGCCCTGGAGGACCAGGAGCATGTGCGCCGCACGGTGGAAAACAATGCTGCGGGCATGCGCTTCTACGAACAGGCGTTCAGGGACATGGGGCTGGAATGGATTCCCAGCCAGGGGAACTTCATCCTGGTGAAGGTGGGGCAGGGCAAAAAGGTGTTCAACGACATGCTTGCCAAAGGGGTGATCGTCCGCGCGCAGGACGGATACGGCCTGCCGGAGTGGATTCGCATCAGCATCGGCACCCCCGCGGAAAACGCGCGCTGCGTGGAAGTCCTGAAGGAAGTTCTTTAAACAATTTCACCGTTGGATCTGTCATACCTTTTATGATTTCACCGCAACAATACATTGACGGTCTTGAATGGCGCTATGCCTGCAAGAAATTTGATCCCCATGCCCGCATTGAAGAACCCGCCTGGCACGCCCTGGCGGAAAGCCTGCGGCTCAGCCCGTCTTCCCTGGGACTCCAGCTCTGGAAATTCGTGGCCGTCACGAACAGGGAGCTGAAGGAGCGCCTGCGGGAGGTTTCCTGGAACCAGTCCCAGGTGGAGGACTGCTCCCACTATGTGGTGCTGTGCGCCCGGAGGGACGCCACCCAGAAGGACGTGGACCGCTATCTGGCCCAGATCGAATTCACACGCCATCCGTCTGCGGAAAAGCTGGCCGCCTCTGCGGATTTCTACGGCGGCTACGTGAAAGCCCTGACTCCGGAAAAAATGAACACATGGCTGGACTGCCAGGTATATATCGCCGTCGGATTTCTGCTCAGCGCGGCTGCGGCTCTGCGGGTGGACTCCTGCACCATTGGAGGCATGGACCGCCAGAAATACGATGAAATTTTAGGGCTGGACGGGACGCCGTACCGTTCCGTAGTGGGCGTGGCCCTCGGCTACCGCGCCCAGGATGACGCCTACGCCCGCGAAGCGAAGGTGCGCTTCCCCGCCGGAGAGGTGATTGACATACGCGCCTGAACCGGCTCCCCCTTCCGGGACCGGGCTGCCTCAAGGCAGTCCGGTCCTTTTCTTTCCGTAAAATCGGAAAATGCCCCTTCATCCCAGAGCCGTTCGTGCCGGAATGGCAAGAGGGCTTTCGGCCTCTTTTTTATTTCCTTGCAAGAAAGGAACGGATGTTGCGTAATTCTTACAACAAATCGGGCATGCCATTCTTCCCGGAATCACATACGAAAATGAACAAGAACATACTTTTAATGATGGCCGCATTTGCGGCGGGTCCGCTGGCGGGACAGGATGCCCGGCAAATAGCCGACTCCCTCTCCATCCCGGAAATCAAGGCCGGGACCAGGCAACTGCCGATGCCCAGCGCCTCCGGAGCCCAAATCAAGCTCCTGGGGGCCGACTACGAGGAACTCGTCAACAGCAAAGGGAAAATAGCTCCTGTCATTTCGGACACTCCGGTAAACCTCAGCTTCAAAGTGACCAAGGGCGGCAAGGAGGCCATCAGCAAGGATTATGAAATCATCCTGAAAGCCCCGGTAGCCACGCAGGGCAATCCCAAGCCCCGGGTTATCCCGGAAATCCTGCAATGGAAGGGCGGCAAGGGGGAATACAAGCTGGGTTCCTCCATCACTGTTTCCTGCCCAGACAAGGAATTTGCCCGTACTTTTGCCGCCGACCTGGAAGACGTGCTGGGCCGCAAGGTCAAACTCGTCTCTCCCGGAGGGAAGGCGGACATCTCCTTCTCCTTGTTCAAGGAAAGCAACGTCGGGAAGGAAGGGTACAGCCTTGCCGTGAATTCCGGCGGTATCCGCATCGGCGCCCTTACCCCTACGGGCCTCTACTGGGGCACCCGCACCCTGCTCCAGATGCTGCGCCAGAACCCGGAGAGCGTGCCCTGCGGCACGGCCGTGGACTTTCCCCGCTATCCCGTGCGCGGCTTCATGCTGGACATTGCGCGCACGCCCTATCCCCTCAGCTACCTCAAGGACCTGATCCGCACCATGTCCTGGTACAAGCTGAACGATCTTCACCTAGTCATCAACAACAACTACATTTTCCACGAACACTACGTGGACAACGGGCATGACCCGTTCAAGGAATCCTACTCCGCCTTCCGCCTGGAATCCAACGTGAAGGGGAAAGACGGCACGCCCCTCACCGCGAAGGACCTTTCCTACACCAAGAAAGAATTTGCGGATCTGATCAGTTACGCCAAACACCACGGCGTCAACATCGTGCCGGAGTTCGACACCCCCGGCCACGCCCTCTCCTTTACCCGGGTGCGTCCGGATCTTATCTACAAAGGTCCCATGAACCATGAAAAACGCCGCTGCGAAATGCTGGACGCCGGCAACCCGGAGACGATCAACTTCGTGACCAAGGTTTTTGACGAATACCTGCTGAAAGACCCCAAGCTGGGCCGCCCGGTATTTGCCGGCTGCAAGGTGTTCCACGTGGGAGCGGATGAATTCTATGGAGACAAGGAAGACTATCGCCACTTTGCGGACGGTGTGCTCAGCCACGCCCTCAAACGCGGCTATACCCCACGCATCTGGGGCAGCCTCAGCGCCAAGCCCGGCAAGACCCCCGTGGTGAGCAAGGGCGTTCAAATGAACCTCTGGAGCACCGGCTGGATGAAGGCGTGGGAAGCCGTCAACCTTGGCTACGATGTCATCAACACGAATGACGGCGCCCTTTACATCGTGCCCTATGCCAACTACTACCGCATGGACAGGAACCACAAGGGCCTCTATAGCAACTGGATTCCCAACCGCATCGGCAATGAAACGCTTCCTGCCGGGCATCCCCAGCTCCTGGGAGGCACCTTTGCCATCTGGAACGATGAAACGGATATCATGCACACGGGGTATAGTCCGTACGATATTTGGGGAATGCTTTCCGGTTCCATGGATGTCCTCAGCCAGAAGCTGTGGGGCAAGGCCAAGGCGCCCGACACGTTTGAACAGCATCGCGAACTGGTGGCGGCCATCGGCAACGCTCCGCGCACCAACCCCCTTCACAAATGGAAGGACACCCAGCCCTTTTCGGTCACTCCTTCCTCCCTGCCCCAGAAGCTGGACAAGCCTGCCCTGGGACCGAAGTACCGCCTGACCGCGGAACTGGAACTCAACGCCGCTCCGGAAGGGAAGGAACAGGTGCTGCTTTCCGCTCCGGAGGGCGAACTGCTCGCGGTTATGAAGGATGGTACCGTCGGATTCCGTCGTGATGACTCCCTGGAATTCTCCTTCGGCGTCAAACTGCCCGCAGGCAAAAAGGTCAAGGTGGAAATTGTGGGCGAGCCGGAAAAAACCAGCCTGTTCCTGGACGGGCAGCCTGCCGGAACTGCCGTGCTGAAAAGCTTTTCTGACAAATCCAAGGACTTTATTGAAAAATTCAAGAACCGTCCCAAGGTGCACCGTTCCACCTTCATCCTTCCGCTGAAGACCCTGGGTGAATCTTTTCAGGGCAAAGTGTATAACTTCAACGTCCAGCCCTTGTAACACCTCGTGTTCCGTGCGTCCGCGCCTTTTAAAAGGCGTAGCGGACGCACGGAACCTTGGAAAACCAGGTGATACAGGATGAAGGCTCTCCTCATTATTGACGTTCAGAATGACTATTTTCCCGGAGGGAAGTGCGAGCTTTCCGGTCCGGAAAAGGCTCTGGGGAACATCGTCTCCGTTTTACGGCTTTTCAGGAAGGCCGGGCTGCCCGTGATCCATGTTCAACATGTCAACACCCGTCCGGATGCCACCTTCTTCCTGCCGGGGACGGATGGCGTAAACATCCACACCGGATTGACGCCGCTGCCGGGTGAGGATGTGCTCGTCAAGCACGCCCCCAACAGTTTTTACCGGACGGGCCTTGCGGACCTGCTCCGTGCGAAGGCGGTTGACGAATTGGTTGTGTGCGGCATGATGACGCACATGTGCATAGATACCACGGTCCGCGCGGCCTGGGATTATCAAATTCCCGTGACCTTGCTGTACGATGCGTGCGCCACGAAGGACTTGTCCATCATGCGGGAGACGATACCGGCCAAAACCGTGCATAACGCCTACATGGCGGCCCTGGATGGAATATTTGCACGGGTCCTGACTGCCGGGGAAGTGGAAATCTAGCCCCGGAACACCTCCGCGGGGACAGGGAAGGGCCGTCCCGGCAGCACACATGCCGGAATGACCGGGATAAATGTGCAGGCATGTCCCTTCCGGCGCATGGCCCATGTGTTCAGATAATTCCCCGGCGGATTTCCCGCCATCCCGCCGGAGCCGTGCCCCGGCGTTCCGAAAAAACTGATCACGGCAGTTTGCGCATCGGACGCCCGGAAAGGCTTATCGATCCTCCGTATCCTCCCCCATGGGAACGAGGTTTTCAACAGGCACCCATCCTTCTTCCCCGGAAGCGGAATTCCGGCACCATATCCAGCCGTTGAGCACCTGGGAACCGGTCAGGACTTCTCCCTCCTCCGCATCCAATTCCCTGGCGGAATAATCTTCCAGCGCTTCCCCCTCGCTGCCGCCCAGCCATTGGATCACCTGTTTGGGAATCCAGCCCTTGTTCCGGTCTTCCGTCTCGCAGAAATACCAGTCGTTCCAAGCCTTGTTCTCCTCATATTTCTCTCCAATGACAAGTTTTTCCCCCCTGGAAATGATGACGGGGTTCGGAAACTCGCTTTGGTGTCTTTTTATTACCTGATACTTCATGTTCGTGTTATTCATTTGAGTTTCCTTTTCCGGAAAAAACGGACTGCTGGGACATTTTTTACGGCTTCGCTGTTTCGGAATCCGTCTCCTGTTCCCGCATTCCCTTGTACCTCATGGGGCGGTAGCCCCCGCGCTCCAGAATAGCCCGGCTGAAGAAATGTTCCGCGCATTTCCATACCGGCAGGGGGCCGGCTTCACTCCCCAGGAATACCTCCCTGCCGTCTCCGTACCACTCAATGAACATGAGTACGTGCCGCCCCGGTACGATCAGGATGTCGCCCGTTCGCAACTCTTCCCAGCCCAGCGGCGTGCACAGGGAGGGAAGCTCGCGCGTGGACCAGGGCCGGGACAGGCGCCAGCACCGGGAGACGAAGCCGGAACAATCCACCCCGGCGGCAAACCTGCTGACCGCGTCATCTCCCTCCGCCTGCTTTTCCGGGGTGCCCATGTCTCCGGCAGCGGCGGGACGTCCTCCGTTTTCAGGGTCGCGGTTCAGGCGGCTGACGAATTGCCGCGGAGTATCGAACCCGCCCCATTTGTACGGCATTCCCGCGGACCGGGTGCCGGGCTTCCACCAGGCTCCTGCATGGGTGCCGGATGAGGAGGCGTCCGGGGTGTCTATCCTGATACCTTCGGGGTCCGTTCCGTGCCGGATGTTGCGTCGGGTTCCCCTCCAAGCCAGGTCCGTATAGGCACGGCTGGTGCGCAGGGCTTCCACCCTGGTGACCGTGGGCGCGGCAGACGGAATATCCGGTACAGGCGGGGAACAGGAAAAAAGGGTTGCGGAAAAGAGCACGCCTGCGGTACGGACATTCATGGGTAGTCTTTATGGCATCCGGCGGAGCCTTGTCAAGCCCCGGAGCGCATGTCTCTTGCAGCGGTTTAAAATATTGACTTGATAAGCAAAGCTATGAGAAAGTGCCAATAGTAGCGGCGTGAGGGAAATTCCCTGCATCCGCCGTAGCGATTTAATCCCGTATCAGAAACCATTATGGAAGAAACCAATCAGTCATCCGAACCTGAAACTCCCCAGGAAACCGTGGTTCCTGCTCCTGTTCCACCCCCCACTCCCGCTCCCACCCCTGTTCCGCCGCCATCTCCTGGACCGGTTCCTCCTCCTTCCGCGGCTTCAGTTCCGCCTCCCCATCCCGAGCCGCCTCCATCCCCCGAGCCGGCCGCTTCACCGCAGTCCAACAGTGACAATTTTGCGCTCGTTACGGCTATTTCTCCTCTGCTTTCCCTGTTCACCGGAGCCGTTCCTGGATTGAACATCATTGCTCCGCTCATCTGCTGGCTGATCTGGAAGCAGGACTACCCCCTGGTGAACCAGGTGGGCAAGAACGTTGTCAATGCCCAGATTTCCTGGGGAATCTACCTGTTTGCGTCCTGGGCGGTCTTCGGAATTCTGACCTTGATCTTCATTGGTTTCCTGTTCATTTGGATCATTCCCTTGGTGTGGATCATCCTGTCCATCATATACACGATCAAGATCGCCAACAGGGAATACACGTATCAGATGCCTTTCACGATCACCTTCATCAAGTAATCTCCGGATTGCCTGTGAATATTCAACAGGGGCCGGCCTGCGGTGCAAGCGGGGCGGCCTCTTTTTTGAATCATGTCTTCCTGCCGGATGGGGGGATGCCCCCTAAAATTTGCTGTTGCCCGCGGACTGTTTTCTGGCCGTGGCCCTCCAGGAGGGCCATAAGTGCCATCGGGGCCGGAAACTCCCGCTTGCAGGGAAACCGGCCATAAGAGGGAAGGCCGGTCCGCCGCGGGATGGGGCGGCAATCATTCCTGAACGCCTGTGTTCAGATGGGGATTTCCCGGTCGCTGCCGCCGTACATGAAAGTATGCAACAGGCGTGTGACCTGGTTCTGATCGGAATGAAGCTGGGCAGCAGGGCGCAGGGCGGCGTAGGTCAGGCTGTCATGCCCGGTAAATTCCCTCATGTGGAATCCCTGGAAATTGGTCATGGGCTCGCTGTCGTGGTACAGCTTGCCCCTTCTGAGCAATTCGTCAAAGACGTGTTCCGCCTCACGCGTGCGGGTCAGCGCCTTTTCCGGATGCGGCACGCGGATGACCAGGGCCCCTCCATCCCCACGGAAATTGATGCCTTCCCCGGCCATGACATCTGCGGAAGGCTGGCTGGTGGTGCTGCCGAGCAGCAGCACCCCGTTGTCCACCAAATGGATACGGTCGCAATGGGCCTGTTCCTTCACGTGAAGCACGCCTCCGTAAATGTGGGTGGAAACGCTGCCCGTCAGTTTTTTGATGCGCGCCAGACCGTGCCTGATGACGAACTCCGAGCCGTCGCAGGGCAGGTCTATGGCTGAGGCAAAAAGCCAGCCGTCCGTCATCGTGATACGTCCTTCATGCTCCCTGGCTCCCTGGATGCGCCCCTGTCCCATCAGAACGCGGCCTCCGTTGATCTCCAGGCTTCCGTTGGCCTTGTCCCCCAGAAACATGGTCATGTGGTCCGGCAGGTTGCCGATGAGCGTCAGGGCGCCTCCGTTGCGGACGACCAGGTGGGCGGTTCCGTGGCCGTGGTCCGGCTGATTGGGGCCGCCCACGTAAACGGGGGCGTTGATGATGTAAAGGCTGCCTCCGGCATCAATGGTCAGGGAGTCCTGAACATCCGTCTGCCCCTGGACCACGTCATTGGTGATGGTGACCGGGCACATGTAGGAAACGCGGTTCATGGATGACGCTGAAAGCGGCATCATTCCCGTTAGGATGAATGGGTTGATATTGCTCATGATATTGGTTCTACAGCTGGGTTGGCATTTGCGGCGTAATGAAAGTACGCCAATATGTTTGACCGTCCGGAAGTGAAAAATGTTCGGGTAAATTTTCTGATTTTTTCCGGGTGGGAGCGGAACGGAGAAAGGAGGATTGGGGTCATTCCCATTCCACGCGGGTAAGCTCCAGCTCCCGTCCCCGGAGGATGGCCAGGGCGGGTTCCCCGCAGCCGGGGCAGATGTAGCCGTGGTCCGTGAAGAGGAAATCCTCTTGGCAGTCGTCGCAGCGGCAGAGGGCCTCCACCCAGGTGATCTCCAGGGCGGCATTCCCTGCCGCGTAGGCGTCTCTCAGGGCCAGAAAGGCGGATTGCAGGGCGTCCGGCACCACGCCGCTCAGGCTGCCGATGGTCATGTGCACGCGCACCAGCCGGGAGCCGCCGTTTTCTTCCATGAGGCGGCGCGCCATGTCCAGCGCCCCTTCCATGATGCCTACTTCATGCATGGGCGTTTTCCCGGTCCGCGCAGTCCTCTACCGCCCGGGCAATGAGATTTTCAATCAGTTCCAGGGCCTGCGGCATGGCCGCCCGTACCTCTGCGGACATGGGCTGGCAGAAATCCGTGTGCGCGGCCTCCACCCCCACCAGCGTGATGGCGCGCGGCAGGGTGCCGCAGAGCTGGGCGGCGCCCAGCACCTCCTTCATGCCTATCTGGTGCGGGGAAATGACGCAGGAGAAATGGCGGGGGAGCTCCTCCTTGCTGCGCGTGACGAGCGTGCCCGGTGCGGCTCCCGTCTTCACGGCGTCCACCAGGATGACCGTGTCCGCGTCTTCCAGCAGGGGCAGCAGCGTCATGCCCAGTGTGCCTCCCTCCTCCACCTGCACCAGCGGGCCGTAATCCCGCTCCTGGAGCCGTTTCGCCAGTTCCACGCCCACTCCGTCGTCCCCCATGAGCGGGTTGCCCACGCACAGCACGAGCACGGGGTAGGCATTTCCCTTTACGGGGCAGCCACGCCGATCCTCCGTATATTCTTCAGCTTTCATGAATATTGATCCGGTATTATTCATCCCTGAACTTCACTCCCTTGCGTAGCCAGCGGCCGCCGCTGAACATGGAGGAGATGGTGCCGTCCCGGTCCACGTTTCCGGAAAGAATGGAAAGATACACGTGGATCATGGCAAAGATGATGAAGCACCACATGCCGATCAGGTGGATCAGGCGCACGTACGGGACCCCGATCAGGTCGTTCAGCGGCATGAACCAGTGGTAAAACCAGTGGCGCGGCTCGTACAGCGCGTACAGTGCCAGCCCGGTAACGATCATGGTGGTGAACAGGACGTATACGCCCGTATACGTCCACTGCTGGAGGGGGTTGTGGCCTATGTAGCGCGGACCGTCGTAGCTCCGCGCAAAAACGTAGTCCACCGCCGTGGTGTACAGGTCCTTCCACTGTTGTCTGGAGACGGGGAACAGCGCCCGGAAGCTCTGGTACTTGTTGGAGGCCATGAAAAAGCAGGAAAAGCGGAGCATCATCACCACCACCAGCGTCCAGCCCAGGGCGTAATGGACGAAGCGGAGCGTGCCGAACTGGAAGGCTCCGTGCAGGTCCCCCATTTTCAGGAACCAGCCTTCCGCGATGCAGATGCCCGTAACGGCCAGGCCGATGATGCAGAACACCCATGTCCAGTGCAGCACCCGCAGCGGCCAGTCCCAGACGTGGAAGTAGCGGAAATTGGCCTTGGCCTTGGAAAGATGGCGCACGTCCCGCATGGCGTGCATGGGCACCACGCCCAGCAGGCGCCACGGGGCACCGGAGCGATGCACGGCAATCCCCACGGGCTGGAAGCCGGACGGATCATAGGCTTCAAAAGCCTTGTTCATGCGTTCCTTTTCCAGATTGCTGACCTCGCACAGTTTTTCCAGGGCGTTCAGGTTGCCGCGGGCCACCATGAAGGGGACGGCGTCTTCCTTGTCCGCGGCTTTCAGGATGGCGGTGCTGTAATGGCGTTCTCCGGACGGGGCCTCCCAGGAATCCGCCTGCTGGGCGTAATTCAGCTGGATGCCGCGTTCCCGTGCCGCGTGCAGCAGGGCCAGGTCCCCCGGGTCCGTGCTCCCGTTGGGGGAGGCGCACACGGCCAGCGCCAGGATTTCTTCCGGAGAGTAAACGGTACTGGCCGGAATGGCATCCTCCACCACCAAGGTGAGGTCTTCATTGATGAGGGTCGTTTTCACGGGTCCTGTCTGGTCAGAATGGCCTCTCCCTCTTCGTCAAACAGATGGACGGCGCAGGATTGGCACGGATCATAGCTGTGAATGGTGCGCAGGGCCTCCACGGGGCGGGACGGGTCCACCAGCGGATGCGTTCCGGTATGGGCCAGGGAATACTCGTACGGCCCCATCTGGCCTTCCGCGTCCCGTCCGGAACTGTTCCAGGTGCTGGGAACCACGGCCTGGTAATTCACCGTCTGGCCGTTTTCAATCCTTACCCAGTGGCTGAGGCTGCCGCGGGGGGCTTCCACCCAGCCCACCCCCTTGCAGGAGGAGGGCCATGTCTCGGGCTCCCATTTCTCCGGGTTGAAGGTGGCGGTTTCCCCGTTCTTGATGCGGTTTGTCATTTCCTGGAGCTGATTCACCATCATATCCACATTGATCATGGCGTCCAGGGCGCGGCCGTACACGCGGCCCAGCGTGGAATTCATGAAAGCGTTGTCGCGCGGCAATCCCAGCTTGTCGCAGGCGGCGTCCACCCGTTCCACGATGGCGGGAACGCCCTGGGCGTAGCCGATCATCATGCGGGCGTTCGGTCCCACGGCCATGGCGTGGCCGTCGTAGCGCGGAGCTTTCACCCAAGTGTACTGGGGGCGGTCGGAAAGCCATTTATAGGGCGGCCTGGGACCGTTGTAATCCGCGTCCGTCTGGCCGTCGTACGGGGCCAGTCCCGCATCCCGCCCTTCCGTGTACTTGTACCACGCGCTGGTGACGAATTCCTTGATCTTGTCCTGGTCAAAGGGAAGGACGTTCTTGTAATCCCCGTTCAGCAGGACGCCCGGCTTGATCATGCCTTTTCCGGCAGGGGCACCGGTATTGATTTCAGACGGGTCTCCGGTGCAGAACAGGTTGGGGTTGGACGCGCCGATGTGGGCGTAATCCTTGTAAAAACCGGCAATGGCCACGATGTCCGGGTAGTATACCTTGTGGATGAAATCGTGGCAGGTATCTACGAGCTGTTTCAGGTAGCTCAGAGAAAACTGGTTGATGGCCTGGTCGTTGTTCATGTTGATGGCGCAGGCCATGCCGCCCACCAGGAAATTGGGGTGCGGGTTCTTGCCGCCCAGGATGGTGTGGATCTTGATCATGTCCCGCTGCCAGACGAGGGCCTGGAGGTAATGCGCCACGCCCAGCAGGTTCACCGCCGGCGGCAGCTTGTAGGCGGGGTGGCCCCAGTACCCGTTCGTAAAAATGGAATACTGTCCGTGGGCGATGGAATCCTTCAGTTTCTTCTGCACTCCGGCAAAGTACGTAGCGGAGGAAAGGGGCCAGTCGGAAAGGGACTTGGCAATGGCGGCGGTTTCATTCGGGTTCGCCTTCAGGGCGGAAACCACGTCCACCCAGTCCATGGCCTGAAGCTGGTAGAAATGAATTACGTGGTCCTGAATGCCCAGAGCGCCGCTGACCAGGTCCCGCATAAGTTTGGCCTGGATGGGCACGGGGTATTGCAGGGCGTCTTCCACCGCGGCCAGGGCGGCAATGGCGTGGGTGCCCGTACAGACGCCGCAGATGCGTTCCACAAAGGCCCACACGTCCCGCGGATCGCGCTTGCAGGCGATCACTTCAATGCCGCGGTACTGCGTGGTGGACGTCCAGGCGTTTTTGATCACGCCGTCCCCGGCCTCCATCTCCACCCGCAGGTGGCCTTCAATGCGTGTCACGGGGTCGATGACCACGCGGCTGGATTCCGGAACGGCCGCTGATGTATAATTGCTCATGGTAATCTGGTGTAAAAGGCTTCTTATTCTTCAGTTTCCTTGTCGGGGGAGCCGGGCTCGTCCCCAAAGGCGGGCAGGGAGACGTTCGCCTCCTCCTTCATGTGCTGCTGCCGGTAATGAATGGCGGACCCCACCGCATGGGCGGCGATGGCCGTGCCCGCCGCGGCCACGCCCACGGCGCCGATCACGTTGGCGGAGGCTTCCACGCCGAAGCCGTTCACGTTGGGCAGCGTTTTGTAGAAGGGAGTCATGCGGTCAAAGAAATACAGCTCCGTGCATCCGATGCACGGGTGGCCGGACTGGATGGGGAAGCTAACGCCGCCGTTCCATTTGACGATGGGGCAGGGGGAGAAGGTGTCCGGCCCCTTGCAGCCCACCTTATACAGGCAGAAGCATTCCCGCGCGTTCTCATCGTCAAACACGTTGACGAACTGGCCGGCGTCAAAGTGAGCCCGGCGCGGGCAGTTGTTGTGGATGCGCGTGCCGTACGCCATCAGGGGGCGCGTTTCCAGGTCGCACTCCGGTGCGCGGTCAAAGGTGAGGATGTACATGATCACGGCCGTGATCACGTCCCCGATGGGAGGGCAGCCCGGTACGTTGATGACCGTGCGGTCTGTCAGGATGTCCCGGATGCCTACAGCCCCGGTAGGGTTGGGTCGGGCGGCCTGGATGGAGCCGAAGTAGGCGCAGGATCCCACGGCCAGGATGTAGGAGGCGTTTTCCGCGCAATGGCGCAGCATGTTCTCCACCGTATCTCCGGCCACGGTGCAGTACACCCCGCCGTCGTTGACCGGGACGGACCCGTTGATGACAAGGATGTGGGGTTCCTTGATCGCCTCTTCCAGGGCCTGGTTGGCGGCCTCCCCGGAGGGGGCCATGAGCAGTTCCACATACGGCATGGACACGGCGGAAAGCACCATGTCCCCGATCTCCTCATTATAGCTGCGGATGGTGCTTTCCAGGCACCCGGTGCATTCCTGAAGCTGGAGCCAGATGACCACGGGCCGTTTGAGATTCGCCATCTTGTCCGCAATTTCCTGGGCGTTGGAGACACCCCCCGTCACGGTGGCGACGCCCATCAGGGCAATCATTTTCAGGCACCATTTGTTGAATTCGCGTCGGCTGACGCCGCGGCGCTCCATATGTTCCCCCAGGGTTTCCCCGGGGCGCCATGTGGTTAAAATCTCATGGTTCAGGGAGGCCTGCTCCGCCTCCTTCAGGGAAGATAGCTCAGTGCGCTTCATGTGCGTGGTCCGGGTAAATATGTTTCCATTTAGACACTATTTCCAGTAAATGCGATCAATATTTTCCAATATTTCCCGCACGGTCACTTACCAGGACCACACGTTCTGAATCTGGAAAACCACGGCAGTCTGCCCCCGGCGCCCGTTGACGGGATTTTTCACGAGCTGAATGTCAGGCTGAAGCGTCATGGTAGGCGTTACCTGCATCACGTATGTCAGTTCAATGCCATATTCATTCTTGTTCACGTACGGGCCGTTCTTCCTGGCTCCCTGCTGCCAGAGGAATCCCAGGCCCAGGTAGCCGTCATTGGAGGCACCCTTCCCGTAAAAGGGGGAAAGGAGCACCAGCCCTGTGGTGGCCGCACATCGCACACCGGTCAACGCAGCTGCGTTGTCGCTGGCCCAGCCGCCGCGGAAGAACCAGCCCAGATGACTGTGGCGGCCGAGCTGCTGCTGGAAGTTGACGCCTACGCCGCCTCCGTTTTCACTGTCGCTGGTGGCGAAGAAGGGCTGGAGGCGGTACACGCCCGGTCCCCACCCGCAGAAATCCTCCGCCACGTAGCCGAATTCAAGCACGTTCGTCCAGTTGTCAGAGTTCAGGTTCTTGAACGGATTGTGGTTGGCGGTCATGTTGTTGGCGGCTGTGGCGCCCATCACATAAAAGGAGGAGGTGGGTTGCCACGCAAAATGGAACCCCAGGGAGTTGTCCGTGAGCGGAAGCATGGGATTGTTGCCGAAAACGCTGTTGGTCAGGTTATTGTTGTGGGAATTGGCATACGCATTGTGGTCCATGTAATTGGTAGTGTCCAGTTGGCCCGCCATCAGCAGGAGCTTGCCGCCCGCGCCCACCCACGCCAGGCTCAGGTTGCTGAGGTGCGGGTCCGGCCCCTGGAAGGAGCTGGTGGGGTTCTGGAGGGAACCCAGGGTGGTGGCGGGGCCCTTGTTCCCTTCATTGAAGTCAAAGCCGTTGCCAAAGTCGAACTCGGAGGCCAGGTACAGGCCGCTGCCCGTGGAGTTGTTGCGGAAAATGGTGATATTGGTCAGAAGAGAACCGTTATAAGAGGGGAAATCCGTTTTCCCGTTCAGGCCGCCGCCCGTCAGGCCCGTGTAGTTGAAGCCGAACTGGGCGGAATAGGTGATGCCGTATTTGGACAGGGCCGTCTTGAGCTTTTGTGCTCCGGTGGAAATCATGTCCTCGCGGATCCAGGCATTCGGTTCCACGCAGGTATTGCCGAAGACGTAGGAACTGTCCAGATACGGCATCATCTTGAGGGGCTTGGAGGCAAAAAACTCAATGCCGGGCTTGGATGGGCGGGAAAGGTGCTGAAGAAGAATGCTCGGCTTGGTAGGCACGCCGGGCGTGCGTTTGGTAATCTGTTCCTCCGGCCTCTGTCCCTTGATCAGGCTGGGGCTTATTTCTCTGCCTTCCAGCGGCTTGACCCGCAGGCCGCGTTCCGTGTTCAGATAAACGGCCTCCGGGGCCGGCTGGGGAACCTGCTGGGCCAGGACGGGATCACAGGAAACAAGGGCGGCGGCGGCAAAAAAAGGAGGAAGCAATACATGTTTCATATGACAGTCAGACAAGGCCGTACCCGGAATTGTCATAACGCGGGGGGCATGCTGACACGAATACCTGACAGGCCTTCGCAAAAAAAGATGAAAGCCCGGGCGCCTTCCGTAAAAGCCGGTAAATCCCGGAGCGGTTGCTTCTGTGGCACATCGCCGGGGCCGCAGGACCGGGCCGTCTGTGCGGAAATCCCGCATTTCCGGGATCAGTCCTTTCCGTACAGCGGGGGAACGGGAGCCTTTGCCGGAAGCGTGTACAATTTTTCAATATCGTCCAGGTACCTGGCAATGGGCGTGTTGGCCGGAGCCTCTTGTTCCCGGATCATCTTCATGGTCGCCGCATAGGAATCAAACGTTTTTCCGGAACCGGTCCGGGTGTTGATTTCATACCAGTCCATATAATCCCGTACGCGCCGGGCCGTTTTCATGGAAAGTTCCCGTATTTCCCGGAGCTGGCTGATTTTCAGTGCGGCTTTCCTGCGGTCCAGTTTGTCCGTCTGCATCAGGGCGACGAGTTTGGCGTATTCCACGATAATGGGGCGGTAGGAGGGAAAGGAACGCCTGCTGAGGTTGAACAGGCTGCCGGATATGTTGGAAAGCTGCCTCTTCAGGTCGGGCAGGGAGGCGGCCTCTTCCAGATTGTCCACGGGGAAAGTGGTGGTGGTACGCGTGTCCGGATCATACTTGACCAGCGTAAGGGCTTCCTGCAGGTGCCTTTCCGTCTCCATGATCGTGAGGGTTTCCGTCACGGGGGGGGTAGCCATGCGGGAAAGCTGGAGCGTCCACCATTTATGCAGGGAGGAAGGCGTCAGATTGAGCTGGGGAAAGTGGCGCTTGATGAGGTTTTTGGGATCATCCCCCCCCAGAATCGCCTGGTCCAGCAGATGTTTCATCCCTTCCGGTCCGTTTTTCTGGTTTAGCAGACAAAGCATCAGGGCACCGCAGGAAGTCTGGTAGGCGGCGTAGGAAGTAGCGTCCAGCTCCTTCTCCGGTTCCCGGCTTTTCAGGATATCTTCCGGGCTCATGATGCCATCCTGCTGGAACAGGGTGGAATACAGCGCGCGGTCCGCTTCATTGGTGTGCCACAGAACTGCCTGTTCCAGTCCGGTGATAAGCCAGGGGGGAAGGCTGACCTGTTCCGGAAGCCCCTCCGGATCGACATTCCGCAGCATCATTTCATAAAGCAGGGTGGAAATGACCGCGTGCCGGAGCCTGTCCTGGTTGATGCCGCGACCCAGGTGGATGTAAATATTGTACGTGATGGCGTCCCCCAGAATCGTGGTCTGCATGCGGATGGGATTGGGCGGGACCGGGGTGCCCGGCTCCCCCATCAGGCGGATGATGATCCGGTTTTTCCATTCGTCCGGCTGCTTGAGGATTTTCAGGAGCGTCGTACGCATGGAATCTGCGCGGGAGGCGATTGCCCCGGCCAGCAGGGCGTCCTGTCCGATCACGTGGAACTGCTTGGAAGAGGAAATGCTGGTGAAGGGCTGCCGCCGTACCGGGGCTTCCGTGGCGAGAGCCGCAGCGGGCGGGGCTGCCGCTTCTCCGGACGGAGCCGCAGGAGCGGAAACGGGTTCGGCAACGGGCGCAACGTTGGACCGGCCCTGCAGGACGGGGCGGTCGGAGGAATCGTCCAGATGGTCCGTGTCCGGAACGGGCAAGGGAACTGTTTCTTCATGCGCGGCGGCAGGCGGCGCGCTTTCTCCCCGTTCCGCCTCCTGTCCGCAAACGCAGGGAACAAGGAGCAGGAGGGGCAGAAGAAAGCTGGTGCATGTTCCTCCGGAAATCATCGGTCGGGATCGGGTTAATCGAATTGTTCCGCCAGGCAGCCGAAATCCTCTTCCGCATGACCTTCGCGGCACAGGCGGTCCATGATGGAAGAGACGAGCGCCGCTACGGGAGGCTGGATGCCCTTTTCCGCCGCCAGTTCCTGGGCGTAAACGCTGTCTTTCCGCATATTGTCCAGGGAAAAGTGGGTGGAAAAATCGCGTTCCGCCATCAGGGGAAGCTTGAACGCCGCCAGCGGGGAGGCGATGACGTTCCGGGAAATGGCCTGCCCCAGCAGTTGCGGGGAAATGCCGTAGGCCTGGGTGATGGCCAGGGCTTCGCTGAGGCTCTGGACCATCGTGGCGGAAATCATGTTGGTGATCAGCTTCACGACGGTGCCGGCGCCCACGCCGCCCGCATGGAGAATATCCTTCGAGCTATGTTCCAGAACGGGACGCATGCGGTCCAGCGTGGAGGAATCCGTCCCCGCGTAATAAACCAGTTCCCCCTTTTCCGCGGGCATGCGGGAACCGGTGAACGGGCAATCCACATAAGTGCAACCGATTCCGGAGCACATCAGGGAAAGCTTGTCCACCGTGGCAAGGTCGATCGTGGAATGGTTCAGGATCACGTGTTCCGGGGTGAGGGCTCCCCTCATCTGTTCAAACACCTCCAGGCAGGCGTTTCTGTCCTTAAGGTAGATCTGGATAATTCTGGAAGCGCGGACGGCGTCCGCCGGGCTTGCGGCCACGCGGGGGTAACCTTCACGGGGCGTGCGGTTCCAGACGGTCACGTCGTCACCCAGGGAGATCATGTGCCGGGCAATGCGCGAGCCGATGATTCCCAAGCCGAGAATGGAAACTTGATGCATAACGGGATTCGGGAATGAAAAATGGGATCAGGAACCGATGCGGAAACGGCTTCTTCTGCGCGGTTTTTCCGCGGCTTCCGCCTGTGCCTGTTCCTTGGCGGGCGCGGTCTCCGCCTGCTGGTTGGCGGCAGTGTGCGCGGGGCCTGCCTCCTTCACCTGGGAGGCCAGGGAAGCGGGTTCCGGTTCCGTACGGAGGCTCACGGCGATGTGCCGGGATGCCGGAGCGGGGCGTTCCTGGGCGTTCGGATCTTCCGCAATGCTGGCGGGAACTTCCCCGGCTTCGTGAGAAATGGCTTTCGGGTCGCTCACCGCAACGGCCATGTGGGTGTCGGGAACGTCCGGAGCCGGTGCGGCTTCCTTCTCTGCCTGCTTGCGGCGCGGCAGTGTGCTGGTGCCGGTGATGGCCAGTTCCAGGTCGGAATCCGGCAATCCTCCGCAGCGGATGGCGGCATCGTAACTCTTGCGGGCCTGCGCTGTGCGTCCCAGCCGGGAATAGGTCCATGCGAGGTTGAAATGGGCTTCGGAGGATTCCGGATGGATCTTCAGCGCTTTTTCAAAATGGTCAACCGCCTTTTCGTAATTCCCGGCGCTGCTTTCCAGGTTGCCCAGGTAAAGCAGGGCCGGAGCGTTGGCTGGGTTCAGCCTGACGGTCTCCGTCAGGGAGGCCAGCGCCTGCTGGTCGAGCCCGGCCCGGTACTGGGCCACTCCCATCATGAACCATGCAGGGGAGGAGCCGGCATCCAGCTCGGTGGCCTTTTTAAGATGTTCTATAGCTTCCTCCGCCTTGTTGCGCTGGAGCAGGATGGTTCCCAGGTTCACCAGGGCGGGTACATGGTTGGGCTGCAAATCCAGAAGAGTGCGGTAGAGCTGTTCGGCCGCTACGTAACGTTTTTTGGCAAAGGCTTCCGCGGCTCCCTGGCCCAGGGCCTCCGCCTCCAGTTTTTTGCGCACGGCGGTTTTCATGCCTTGGTTTACCTGTTGCTGGTCCGGCGCAGCGGAGGAGGCTGAAAGGGCGGCCAGTTTCGCCTGTTCATTGAACTGGCGCGTCAAATCCTCCAGCTTTCTGCTGAGTTCCTCCACCTGGCGGTTTTTCTGTTCCACGGCTTCTTTGGCTTTTGCCAGGGCCTGGGTCTGAGCCTTGTTCGCCTTTCTGTTCTTGGACGCGTCATTTTTCATTTTGCTGCGCGCCAGTTCCAGTTCCTTGGAAAGCTGGGCAGCCTTTTCCCGTTCTGAGAAAAGTTCCTTGGCCAGCTTGTTCATGTCTTCCTTCTGCTGGTCCGTCAGGAAAAGTTTTAACTTGCTGTCCGCCGCAAGGGTATTGACGATTTGCTGTTCGGCGGGCGTCAGCTTGATGATCTCCCTGTTGCCCAGCAGGGCTGCAATATCCGCCGTGGCCGGGTTTTGCTGGAACTCCCTCATGTAAGTGCTGATGAGCAGGGAACGGCTTTGGTCCTGGATGGAAAGAATGCGGCTCTGCTTGGCGATGATGGAGCGCATCAGCTTGACTTCCTCCGTAAGCAGGGGGCTTTTTTCCGGATGCTCGGACAATTTGGAAAGCTCCACATCCGCGTTGATCAGCTTGGTCATCATCTCCGTGATGCGCTTGCGGTAGCCGATGTTCTCGTCGCTCATGGCAATCAGCTTCTGCTTGAGTCCGGCGGATTCTTCTCGGGCTTCTTCCAGAGCTTTCAGATTGGCCTTGCGCTGTTCCTCGGAATCGGAATTGGCCGTTTCCAGAGCGGCGATTCTGGCTTGTGCATCCTTGAGCTGGGCCATCAGGGTCATATTGCGGTCCAGCAGGTTCCTGGTCTTGTCCGGATTGTTCAGTTCCAGCAGGGCCGCCAGCTGGTTGCGTTCATTCTGCAGGGCGTCTCTATCGTCCGTCGTTTTCTTCAGGGCATCTTTATATTCCTGAAGTTCCTGCCGGAGGGAAGCTATCAGTTCCAGATGCTGGGCTCTTTCCTTCCCCAGCCTGTCGACGGTCTGTTCCAGTTCGTCCACGCGCCGGGTCAGTGTCTGAAGAAGCTTGTTGTTCGTGGCCCTTTCTTCATTCATCTGTTTCTTGACCTTGATCAGCTCGTCGCGGTAAACGGACTCTCCTGTGGCGGCCACGGCCAGGTCTGACAACGCTTTCTCCAGTTGCCTGCGGGTGCGCTTGAGGGCATCGATCAGGGCCTTGTTTTCCATTCTGGACTTGTCCAGGGCATTGAGGACGCGGTCGTAAGTACTTTCCACGACTACCGGAGGGGTTCCGGGAGATACGGACGATCCCGGAATGGGATTGATGGGAAGGGCTCCTGGCGTTGCCGGGAATTCCACGCCTTTGTACCCGGGGGGCAACGTGATGTTGGGTTTGAGCCTGGGACGGTCCGCGGAAGGAACGGCGGGAGGGTGCTCCACAGTCAGAGCGGGACCTGCCGGACGGGCTGCCGCCTGCTGCTGCGCCAGTTTTTGCCATCGGTCCAGGTTTTCCCTGTTGATCTGGCGGCGCTGTGTGAGCAGGTTGGGTCTCCATTGCGGATGAGATTTGACCAGTCGTGCGAGTTGTTCCTCCGCCTGCTGGGTGAGGCGGATGGCCCCCACATAGTCCCGCTTTTCCGCCAGTCCGGCGGACTTGTTGACCAGGCTGAGCGCCTCCACGTACATGTCCGAGGGGTCTTGCCACGTTCCGGAGGACGCGGACATGGAGCCCGGCACATAGATTTCCTGCGCCATAAGCGGCAGCGCGCCGCAGGAAAAGGCCATAGCAAGGGTAACGCCAACGGGGAGAGGAGTCATCATGGGGAGAAGCTCTGTTTACATACTTCAACCAGAACTGAACTGCAAGGATAAACCGTGTCCTTGTGCTTGTGTTCGGAATACGGGGTGCTAGACTTTGAGCAATCCTTGATTTTCCTGATGAATATATCTGTTTTGGACCGTTTTTTGAGATATGCGGGTGTGGATACTCAATCATCCCCGGACTCTGGAACCGTGCCGTCCACGCCCGGACAGACCGTTCTGAGCCAAATGCTGGCGGAGGAACTTCGGGAAATGGGCGCGCAGGCGGAGCTTGATGAAGCTTCCGGCATCGTGTACGCTTCCATCCCTTCCAATATCCGGAAAAAGGTTCCGGCCATCGGCTGGGTGGCGCATGTGGATACGGCTCCCGGAGTACCGGGCAGCGGCGTGAACCCTTCCATCGTGCATTCCTATGACGGGGGTGATATTGTTCTGGACGGAGAGCGGGGAGTAGTGCTTTCACCGGACGTATTTCCGGAATTGAAGGAATATGTAGGCCAGAACCTGGTGGTGACGGACGGGAAAACCCTGCTTGGAGCGGACGACAAGGCGGGCATTGCGGAAATCATGGACATGGCCGCCTCCTTCCTGCTGCATCCGGAACGCCCCCACGGAGACATCAGGATTGCCTTCACCCCGGATGAGGAAATAGGGCGTGGCGCGGACAACTTCGACGTGGCGCGCTTCGGCGCGGACTTTGCCTACACGGTGGACGGAGGACGGCTGGGAGAAATCGAATATGAAAACTTCAATGCCGCTTCCGCCGTGGTGACGGCGCACGGCAAGAGCATTCATCCCGGAAGCGCCAAGGGCAGAATGGTGAACGCCTCCCTTCTGCTCATGGAATTCCAGTTCATGCTGCCCACGTTCCAGAATCCGGCGTGTACGGAAGGCTACGAAGGATTTTATCATCTGGACTCGTTCCGCGGGGACGTGGAACAGGCCGTGGCGGAATACCTGATCCGGGATCACGACTCCGCGGAATTTGAGTGCAAAAAGGAATTCATGCGCGACTGTGCCGCCCTGCTGAACCGGAAATACGGGGAGGGCTCCGTCATCGTGGAAATCGAGGATTCCTATTACAATATGCGGGGGGAAATTCTTCCGCATATGCACTTGGTGGACCACGCCCGCCAGGCCATGGAAGCGGTGGGAGTGCGGCCGGAAATCATCCCCGTGCGCGGAGGCACGGATGGCGCGCGTCTTTCCTTCATGGGGCTGCCCTGTCCCAATCTGTGTGCGGGAGGCCACAACTTCCATGGAAGATACGAGTATGTTCCCGTGCAGTCCATGGAGAAAATTTCCGCCATCCTTCAGGAAATCGTTTCAGGATACGCTCGCGGGAAATGAGTGTCCGTTTGTGCCTGGAGACGGTCCGGGGCTGTTTTCTCCCGGAATGCTGCGGAGGCGTTTCTTCCCGTGCGGGTTTTTTCACGGGCGGAAAAGAGGGGCTTCCGCATGACTCCGGAAATTTCTTGACCGGGAAAGACGGCAGTTTTTTTTCTGGTTGCGGGAACGCAGATCAGTAGAAGACCGGATGCCGGGGGGACTTCTCCCTTCCGGTCCTTGAAAAAAGAAGGGGCCGGGCTCATGGCGAGCCGACCCCTGAAATTGATGGTCTGTCACGGGATGCCTTTATTTGGCCGCCGCTACCGCTGTTCTGGGAGCATCCTCCTTGTATACGTGCAGTTCCGCCAGGCGGACCTTGCCGCCTTTCTGTGAAAATTTGACACGCAACCTGTTTGTGGTGACCGGGTCGAACGTTCTCATGCACTTGATAAAGCCGTTGCCGGGGGCCTGGAGCATGCGCAGAACTTCCGGCTCATCGGCATACATGGCCTTCTGTGCATCGCTTACTCCAGCGGTAGCCGGACCTACGGAACCCCAATGGACGGGAATCCACTTGCCGCTCTTGTAGGCTTCAATGATGATGCGGGAATTCCCTTTGTCCAGCTTGAGGTCCACCGCCCGCAGGGTGGCGGGGGATTTCAGGGTAAGCTCCAGTACCAGGGGATTGTCTTCCCCGTTCGGCATGTCCAGCTCTTCCACGGTAGTGACGTCGCGGTCCAGAAGTTTGGCCGTGTCCACGCTGCCGCCGGTAGAAGCCTTCAGCTTGTAATCCGCGACTTCTTCAGACCCTTTGCTCAGCAGCTTGAGTTCGCGTACGCGGCATTCCAGGCCGTGCCAGTCCGTGGAAACACGGAACAGGCAGCGGGACCCCTGGGTCAGGCAGGAATCGTTCGGGGAAACCCATGTCTTTTTGTTCTTCTTGTCCGTTTCGTCGTACACCTCGATCTGGTTGCCCTGGGAGGCCGCAGAAATATAAGTGCCATCCGGCAGGTGGAAGGAACAGCCCCAGTTGCCATGGTCGCGGATCAGGATGCCCGGAACCCACAAATGGTTGCAGTTGGTGACGGGGCGCGCTTTCTCCCCACATCCCACTTCAAAACCGCCGACGGCGATGGGGCGGTCATACTCCACGTCCAGATCGTTCACGCGCCATTTGATTTTGGCCGTCATCTTGGGAACGCCCGGCTGGGTGGGGCCGCTGAGTTCCTTGCTGTAATTGTAAACATTCCATTGGCCTCCGAATTTGGTACCCGGCGTCCAGGAGATGGTTTCCATCGGGGAAAAGGTGGTGGTGTCGCTGAACTGGACGGTGCCGGCAAAGTCGTACTTGTACGCTTCATTGGCCTTGCTTTCCAGTTCCTTGTTGCGTTGCAGGCCCAGGGCACGGCCGCCCAGGGGCTGCTGGATGTCCAGGTTCAGGGAATATTCACCGGGCTGGAGTTTGTCGTCCTTGCGCTTGGGTTCAAAGAAAATGCGCACATCCATGCCCAGGATCATTTCCGCACAGGTGGCCTTGGTGAGTTGGTCCACGCCGGGAAGGGCCATGATGGCCTTGGAAATGGGGAGGGCCCGGGAATTGACCAGGTCCATGAGCTTGAAGCGGCAGCCCTGTTCCACGGGAATCTTCTTCATGTCCCGGATGGCGGACTTGAGGGAGGCCGGGGCCTTGGAGCCCAGAGCCGCACTGACCATGCTCCAGTTGCGGATGTAGGTATTCAGGAAGCGGGATTCCGTATCGTTAATGGGGGGAACCTTGCGGAAGGACTTGGCCTGGAACTCGGGCTTTCCGGTGATGGCCAGGTTCTGCCGTTCCGCACACAGCGCCGTGATCCACACGCCGGTGCGGATATAGGTGCCTATCACGGGATCCGCCGTCATCAGCTCCAGTCTGTTGGGATTCTGCATCATGCCTCCGTCAAACGGGCGCAGCAGGGTAAGCTTCCAGCGGAAAGCCTCCATGTTCTTGTAATAAACTTCCGGATTGACGCGCCAATAGGAGGGGAGGGCCCACATAATGGACAGCGTTTCGGAGGAGTGACCCTGGTCGCAGCCGCCGATGGGGCCTTCGCTGTACATGATGCGGCTGTTTTTGGTGTATAATTCCGGTCCTCCGCAGATGAGGGAGGCGATGAAATAGGGACCGTGGCGCCCGGAATAGGTGCCTCCGCAGTTGCGGTTGGGTTCAAAGGAGAAGGATTCCGTCATGCGGCCGTAGGGCCCCATCCCCGTGGGGCAGAGCTCCTGGGCGCGGTCCATCATCTTGTCCAGCACGCCGTCTTCCACCCGGGCCGGGGTTTTGCTGGCCAGCGCCAGGAACAGGCACATATGGGAGCCGCCGATGCTGACCCCCGTGCCCGCATAGCCGGGATGGATGCCGTGCCCGGTGACGAAGTCCCCGTAAAGCACTTCGTTCTTCATGCGCTGCACGCCGTTACGGATGGCGGGCAGCACGGAATTGTCCCGGTAGCGCAGCCAGTACTCGCACAGGAAGATGCCCGCGGAAGCCTGGGGAACCGCCCACCAGCACTGGGAGCCGGAAAAGGCGATGTAATGAGCGGCCTTCTTGATGACCGGATCATACTTGGGATTGCCGGTAGCCATCAGGGCCAGACCGGCCCATGCCGTATCGTAATGGTTGCCGCAGTAGCCGCCAGGGCGTTCCCAGGAGCCGTCCTCGCGCTGCTGGGCGGCGAGCCATTCGCTCATCATGTGGACCACGGCCTTGCTCTTGGCGCAATTTTTCGGGAAGCCGGGCGCATAGGACCCCAGCTGGGGAATCTTGAACGTGACGTTCTTCACGTACTTCTTGACGGCGTCCGGCAGGGTGGAGGCCCCTCCCGTGTACACGGTGACCCCTACGCTTGCGGCCCCTCCGGGGGTGCCGGTCCCTTTCAGCTTCCAGTTGCCTTTGGGGATGTCGAAAACAATAGAGGAGACGGCGTGCGCCAGCCAGACCTTGCGTTCGGGATCGTATTTGGCGGCGCCGTAGCCCACGCTGTACTGCAAGGGCCTGAGCTTTGTCAACGGAATGGGGCCTCCGGCCCCTTCCAGCCTCAGGTCCGACCATTCGAAACCGTCGCTGCCGATGCCGTTGCCGCCGTCGTCAACGTGCAGCCGGATCTGCTGGCCGCCCTGGACGGAGATGGAAAGATTGACGGGCTTCTTCGCCTTTTCCTCCCTGAACACTTCCTTCCAAAGGGGCTGGAGGCCCTGGACTTTTTCCACGTTCTCCGCAGGAATCAGGTTCAGGGTAATTTTTCCGGCGCCTTCCGCCTTATCCACCAGCAGGCCGGCGTGCATGTCCAGGCCGCGGGAATCCTGGAACTGGTAGGGACCGTAGGGAACATCCAGGCTCAGGGAGGTTTTGAAGGGCTGGCCATCGATACCGAGGATCACGTCCCCCTTGTTCACATATTTTTCAGCGGGGGAGCCTTCGATCACCTGGGTGACCACGTACACGTTCGCCACGGGGTCGCCGTTGGGGTCCAGCAGGGATTTGGGAAACATTCCCCTGAAATTGGGATTGGGCCAGGACGTATCCAGACCCCGGGCACGGAATCCGAGGGGGCCGAAAGTAGTGATCCACCCTTCGGCTATCTCTTCCTTGTTGCCGAACCAGCTTGTATAAAGCTGGGAGTACTGTTTCTTCCACTGGTTCAGGGGAAGCGCCTTGGCATACTTCTTGATGTACGCGTTGACGTCCCCCATATTGGTAGTTTGCCTGTGTGCCGTTGCGCGGGGCCTGCCTGCGGATGCGGTTGCGGCGGTATGTGCGTTGCGGGAAGGTGCGGCTACTCTGGCGGTGGTGGAAGACGGTTTTTCCTTTTCTACCGGAGCCGCTTCCTTAGCGTCGTCGGCGTCATCCGTTTCTGCAGGTTTTTCCGCCACTGCTTCGGGAACGGTTTCCTCGTCTCCTGCCTCTGCGGGCGCGTCCGCCTTGTCTTCAGCAGGTTGGACGGCAGCGGGGGATGGTTCCTGCGGAGGCTGTTCTTCCGCGGTTGCGGTTTCCTCTTCAAAGGGATCTGCCGCTTCCGGGGTAGGCTGTGCGGCCTTGTTCCCGGCTTCCGGCTTGGGGGCCTTCTTCTTTTTGTGAAGCTTGGCCGGTTCCTGGGCCGGAGCGGTTTCTTGACTGCGGCTGTGGGTAGAATAGTGGTACGCTGCGTAGCCTCCTCCCAGCAGGACCAGCAGCAGAATCCATATTCCCAGGGAATTTTTTTTCTGACGAGGCTGGGGCATGGCGACCGGAGAAACGGGTGCTTCCGCACCCGGTGTGGCCAGGGCCCGCTGGTCGCGCTGGAGGGAAACGGACTGGGCCTGGGGTTCTGCCGTTCCGGCCGCCGGATGGGCGCCGGGTATGGCATAAACCAGATACAGCGTGCCCTGGGCCGGAATTTCCGCCAGGGCTCCGGTGCGGAACTGGGCCTCAAAATCGTTTTTGAGCGGAATCACCTCCTGCTCGATGTCGGTGCTTTCCGGATAGCGCAGCTTGCCGCTTTCCGGGTCGCGCACGGCCAGGCCCTGCGGGCAGAATTCCCGGACCAGGTATTGGACATGGCTGGAATCCGCCGCAAAATAAACGTGGCAGAGGGGATCCGTCTGCTTCAGCGACTGGATAAGATAGCCGTTGATATTGAATCCTGAGGGAAGGGGAGGAGTTGTTTCCATGAACAAAGACAGTTGATATTCCTTAAAACTACTACCATATTTCTGCGCCTCTTTCAATTTAAAAGAAATGTCGTCCGAACATGGGTCTTGTGACGCGATTAAATGATTATTTGCTTGAATGCACGCTAATTATGTGGTGCAAGCAAGGCTCGATTTTCCGTTCCCCCTACAACCATGAGTTCCGACATCAGACTAGACGCCTTGCAGTACCACTCCCAGCCCCGTCCCGGAAAGATGGAGACGCTGCCCTGCAAGCCCTGCTTTTCACAACGGGATTTGACGCTTGCCTATTCCCCGGGCGTTGCCGAACCCTGTCTCCGCATTAAGGAAGACCCTTCCCAGAGCGCCCTGTACACCGGCCGTTCGAACCTGGTGGGTGTCATTACCAACGGCACGGCCGTACTCGGCCTGGGCAACATAGGCCCGGACGCCGCCAAGCCGGTGATGGAAGGCAAGGGACTTTTATTCAAGGTATTCGCGGATATCGACGTTTTTGACATTGAGCTGAACATCAAGGAGCCTGAAAAACTCATCGAGGTCATCAAGACCATGGAACCTACCTTCGGCGCGATCAATCTGGAAGACATCAAGGCACCGGAATGCTTCATGGTGGAGGAACGCCTGCGCGAAGAAATGAACATTCCCGTGTTTCATGACGACCAGCACGGCACGGCCGTGATTTCCGGCGCGGCCCTGCTGAACGCCGCGGAATTGACGGGACGCAAGCTGGAAGACCTGAAAGTCGTCGTCGTCGGGGCCGGCGCCGCGGGCATTTCCTGCGCCAAATTCTATATGACCCTGGGCGTGCGCCGCGAGCATATTTACATGTTCGACTCCAAGGGGCTGATCCATACGGGCCGCATTGACCTGCATGCCACGAAGGCGCAATTCTCCCAGTCGGAAGACTGCACGCTGGAAGAAGCCCTGACCGGGGCGGACGTCTTCCTGGGCCTCTCCACCAAGGGGCTTCTGACCCAGGACATGGTGAAGCTGATGGCCCCCTCCCCCATTATCTTCGCCTGTGCGAACCCGGACCCGGAAATCACCTACCAGGACGCCAAAAAGGCACGCCCGGACTGCATCATGGGCTCCGGCCGTTCCGACTGGCCCAACCAGGTGAACAACGTCTCCTGCTTCCCCTTCATTTTCCGCGCCGCGCTGGACGTGCGCGCCTCCGTCATCAACGAACAGATGAAAATCGCCGCCGCGCGCGCCCTGGCGGACCTGGCGAAGGAACCCGTTCCCCAGGAAGTGGTGGACATGTACGGCGGAGAACCCCTCAGCTTCGGCATCGACTACGTGATTCCCAAGCCCATTGATCCCCGCATCATCGAATGGGAATGCCCGGCCGTGGCGCAGGCAGCCATGATCTCCGGTGTGGCGCAGGCTCCCATCCGTGACATGGAAGCGTACAGAATGGAATTGAGCAAGCGCATTGCTGCCGTTAGGGAACGCGCCTCCGGCGTTGTGCGCAGTTATCTGTAAGGCCGGAATGGCGCACCTTCGGGCTCTTGACGGTAAAATATCCCCAACCGGGAGGAACACCTGGTTCCTCCCGGTTTTTTGACAGGCTTTCATTCTCTGTTCCTTCATTCTCCCCTTACGGTACGGACCAGAAGGGAAAGGGGATAATTTTGGGCGCATATGAGGGAGGCGGGATTTTTTAAATGTCTTGAACAGGAGCGGATCATGATGTATGCGACATGAAAATGGATTTCTATGGAATTTTTCAGCATGGAATGATCTTTGCCGCATGTGCCACGGGGCCTATGCGAAGGCCCTTGTTCCGCCGGAAGCGATACCTGCGGAACATTTGCCCATGAAAAAGATGCTGGAGGGACCGGCCCCAGTGGGGAAAAAACTTCCTTCTTTCCGGGATGTCTGCGACCGTTATCTCGTATCGGGCCTTTTGTCCCGGGACCCGTGCATTCTGAAAACGGCGAGGTACGGCCTGGATATGGTGCCTGACGCCGCGTGGAAGGTGGAAGAGGAATGGAGATGGAAGGCCCTGAAAGTCTATCTGGACGGTTCCGTAGCGTGGGTTTCCTTTGACGGCAGGGGAACGCCGGAAGATGGGGAACTGGGATTCGGCCGGGTAAAGGTGAATCACGGTTTCATGACGGTCTCCATCCAGGAATATGAGAACTGGAAGACGGGAAAAACCAAGGTTCTTTCTGAAATGTCCTGCCTGTTTGACCCCTGCGGAGAATGGATGAGGGAAATGAGGCACCTCTCTTTCCCCAATGGGAGAGACTTTGTTGACTGGTCGCTTTCTCATCATCCGGACGGACCGTTCAGGTTCAGGAATGACAACCGGGTTCTGGCGGGCAGTCCGAATTATACCCTGCATTCCTGGAAAGTGGAAAATGATCGGCTGCTCTGGTGGAAAAATGAGGAAATTCCCGCCCCTGAAAAGGAAAACGAAACAAGGCGGACCCTGGACTGGCATGGAGACGTGGCTGACCCTGTTCTGGAAAATGCCGCCGTGTACGCAGCCACCATGTATTTCCCGGGAGGGGAAAGCTCCCATCCTTCCCGCAAAATCATGGAAGACATGGAAAAAAAGGAAGTCAGGTGCCTTTATTACGACGCCTCCGGGCATGGAACGGCCCTGCTGGTGTACCGGAACGGGAATCTGGACAAAAAACAGTCCTGGTTCTTGCAGCCGCGCATGGATGCCCGGGCCGTGGCGGAAAAGGAAAAAAGGCGCGAAATGACGAAGAAAGGCGCCTGATAAGGTATCTTACCGTTTTTCTCCGTATGCGGAAAGACAGAAAACGGGCGGTTCCTCTTCACCGGAAGCCGGAGCCCGGTTCATTAACCCTGGGCCAGGGCGTTCCGTACCTGTTCCGTCTGCGACGGGTCTGGAATAAGCTCCACAAGGATGGCAACGTTTTTTTCAAGCGCCTCAAGCTGGTCGAATTCATCCGCCGTGCGGATGCACACGTAGCACATGCCCCACTGTTCCGCAATGGCCTTGAAGGAATGGTCGTGCGGCTGGATGAGCAATTTTCCCAGGGCTTCCGGGTGTTTGTCCCCTCCGGGAAGGGAGCGGAAAATGCCGCCGCCTCCGTTGTTGATGACGCCCAGGACACGAGTTCCGGGATCCAGTTGCGGGAGCATGGCCAGCGCATTGGAATCATACAGGGTGGTCAGGTCCCCTAGAAGAGCCCAGGCGCGGGCGCACCGGGCGGAAGCGCCCAGGAATGTGGAAATCTGGCCGTCAATGCCGTTGGCTCCCCGGTTGGCGCGTACGTTTTCCGTAGGTACCGCCGTCTGGGCGAAGCTGTTCCAGTAGCGTACGGGCATGGAATTGCCCAGGTAAATGCAGTCGCCGTCCGCGGCAAAGCAGGAAAAGGCGCGCACCATGGCCTGTTCGCTGTCCGGGCAGGTGATGAGCAGCTCCTCCATTTGAGCCTTGTGGCGCTTGTTCATGGCGCGCAGGCCGTTGACGTCGCCGACGGAATCCACATCCCCCAGGGCGCGCAGGACGGCGTCCAGATCCCCCGTCACCACGGAGGAAGGCCGCGCCAGTCCGGAAAAGCCGGTGCGGGTGATGGAAAACACCTCCGTGGAGGGAATATCCTCCAGGTCCCGCCAGAAGCGGGCCACGGGAACGTCCCCTACTCTCAGCAGAACGGCGGGCGGATTCTGTTTCAGCAACCGGTCCGCATCCGTCAGGGCCAGATGCTCCAGTTCCTCCCGGAGCCCGGAGGTGGCGTCCGCCACAACGGGAGCTTTTAATTCATTGGCCAGCCACAGGGCGGGGGCCTGTTCCGTGGGGTCCAGGCCGCCGATCATCAGAACAAGGCCGCGGCGCGCCTTGAAGCGCAGGGCCTGGGCCAGATCGGACAGGGAACCGCGGAACTCGTTCTCTTCCGGCGGTTCCGCCGGGTAAAGGTCGCAATGGCCCGGATTCCACGCGGGGTCCGGGTCCGGCAGGCAGACGTTGATATGGAGGGGGGACGCGTAATCCCAGTCTTCCAGGATATCTTCCGGCAGTTCGTCCGACGTCTGAAGATCAATCGTGGGAGCGTAAATGCCGAACATGTCCGCCTGCTCGATAGCCTGCGGGGCGGCGGAACCGCGGTAGTCCGCCGGACGGTCCGCCGTGAGCAGGAGCAGGGGCCTGCGCTGGTAGTACGCTTCCACCACGGCAGGGAGCAATTCCGCCGCAGCCGTGCCGGACGTGGTCACCACGGCTGCGGGCAGCCCCATGTCCTGAATGCGCCCCAGCGCGAAAAACGCGGCGGAACGTTCGTCAAAATGGGTCCATTTCACCAAATCCTCCGCGGCGGCCAGCACCTGCAGCAGCGCCATGTTGCGCGCGCCGGGGCAGACCACCCATTCACAAATGCCGCCCAGGCAGCACTGGGCCAGCAGGGACTTGACGAAGGACGTGGAGGCGTTCACGGGAGCTAGCCTTGTTTTTTGGCCGCCTTGGCCGCTTTTTCCGCCAGCTTGGCCTTCTCCTCTTCGGAAAGGATGCGCGGGAAAACGGGAGCGGGATCGTTGATGCGGTGGCCTGCGGGAAGAACCCCCCAGGCGAGCACGGATGGCGTCAGTCCCTGGAACAGGGAATCCGCGTTCAGTTGCTCCAGAATGCGGGAAGAGGCGCCGGGAAGCACGCAGCCGATGAGATAGCCCGTCTGGGCGCAGCATTCCAGCAGGTGGCGCAGCACGCAGCCCAGCCGCGGAGCGCTGGCCTCGTCCTTGGCGAGTTGCCAGGGCTGCTGCTGTTCAATATAGGCGTTGCAGGCGGAAACCTGCGCGTTCAGGGCCGCCAGCGCGTCGGAGACCATGTTCTCGTCCATGAATCTGGAAAACTGGACCACCGCCTGGTCCATGGTCGCGCGCAGGGCCTTGGAAGCGTCATCGTCATATTCACCGGGTGCGGGAAGGACGGACTCACAATAACGGCGGGTCATGTTGATGGAGCGGTTGCACAGGTTGCCCAGGTCGTTGGCCAGCTCCGTATTGTACAGCATGACCAGGCGGTCCGCGTCAAAATTGGCGTCCTTTCCGGTGGTGATGTCGCGCACCAGGTAATAGCGCACGGGCTCGGGGCCGAATTCCTCCACCAGCAGGTTGGGGTCCACCACGTTGCCAATGGATTTGGACATCTTCTCCCCATTAATGTTCCACCAGCCGTGCACGAGCAGGGTGGGCATTTCCTCGTCGGAAAAGCCCATGGCGTGCAGCATGGCGGGCCAGTACACGCCGTGGGCGGGCACCAGGATATCCTTGCCGATCACCTCGCAATCGGCGGGCCAGAGTCTGGAAAATTCCGGCAGTCCGCTTCCCGGTTCCGCCAGATAGCCGGCGAAGGAAACGTAATTGATCAGGGCGTCAAACCAGACGTAGGTGACGAAATCCGGGTCAAAAGGCAATTCAATGCCCCAGGAAAGGCGTTCCTTGGGGCGGGAAATGCAGAGGTCCGCGTCGAAGGAGCGTTCGATCGCGTTGAGCACCTCCGCCTTGCGGAAGGCGGGAAGGACGAAGGAACCGCTCTTTTCCACAAACTGCTTCATCCATTCCGCCTGGTCGGCCAGGCGGAAATACCAGTTTTCTTCCTCCAGTTCCACCACTTCCCCCCATTCCGGGCCGAAATTGCCGTCTTCATCCCGTTCCTTGTCCGTAAGGAACTGTTCCTGCCGGACGGAATAAAAGCCCCTGTAGGATTTTTTGTAAAGCTGGCCCTTGTCCTTCAGGCTGGTGAGGATCTTCTGCACGCACGCCTTGTGGCGCGGGTCCGTGGTGGCGGCCCAGCCGTCGTAGCTGATGCCCAGCCGTTCCCAGAGCGCCAGGAACCTGGCCGTGATGTTGTCCACATGTTCCTGCGGAGTAATGCCCAGTTTCTCCGCCGTCTGCTGTACTTTCTGGCCGTGCTGGTCCACCCCGGTCAGAAAATAGACTTCCTCCCCCTTCATCCGGTGCCAGCGCGCAAGAACGTCCGCAAGGACTTTTTCATAAGCGTGCCCGATGTGGGGCGGTCCGTTGGTGTAATCAATGGCCGTGGTGATATAATACATGCGGCAAAAGATACCCCTTTCCGTCCATTTTGCAAGCAAAGTCATTTTCTACGCGGCGCGTACAATTATGCCGCAGGGCTTTCTTTGACAGGAGTTTGATTTTCGTTTTCATCAAATTCTTCAGAAGACAGGATGGACTTTATGGAATCAAGAGTCCCGTTTTCCTTAATACACATGTAATATAGTGCGTAAAGCCTTTCTACATAAATCCATCTGTTGCGCAGGTACATTTTATAGGACATGTAGGCAATGGCTGCGTAAATGAGAGCGACAAACAAGGGATTCTCATACCAGAATGTTGTATTTAAATTTAAGCATGCCGGATCAAGACAATGCACCATAGCTATAATAAATACCAGAATTCCTGCAAGCATCATGCTGGCAAACATTTTTTCTTTAGCCTGGGAGGATTTTAGTTCGGAAGCAAAGCTGGTGTTGTGTTGGATGATAGTTTGTTTGATATGTTGGTAATAATTCTGTAAAAGCCTGCGTGTCAGATTATTATTTTCATTTTTTGCTGTGCCGGCAGATATATCTGCAGTCAATTGTTTCATGATGTTGAACAGGTATTTTTTATTTTTCATCCCGGTACTTTCTTTTTGGAACATTATTTTTTCTCCGTATTCTTCCAATAAAATTGATGCAAAAATAAATTTCAATCTTGTCAAAGATATAATTTTGTTTTTCCGATTGATCATATAATTGCGAGCAAAAAGAACGTGTTTAGTTCCTTCTACATGGTCAGAGCAGATAAGAACATTATAATAGGGACGATCAGTTAGATCAATGATCCAAGCAGGTTTGTTTTTCAGGAGATTGGTATGTCTGAGAGAATAGCGTATCCATTCCGATAGACCAGAAAGAACTTCTCCAATAACATAAGCCAAAATAATGAGGACAATTAATGAAGCAAAACTAAGGTTATTCGCGATTTGTGTATATTCTGTCGAGAAAATTTTTCCATTTATCCCCCAAACGCATCCTGTAATAAATACGGTTCCCGGAACAATGAATCCAATCAGTTGAAAACGGTCGGGATATGGAATAGAGCGTTCCAAAGTAGAATTATCTGTCATAGAAATGAGATAATAGGTGGTGAAAAGAGATGCTGGTAATTATTATAATTTTAAAAACCATGGTTTTGTTTGAGGTTTTTTCAAAAATAGTGAATAAGTCGCTATGTTGATTTTTCTATTTTGTCGTGCATACCCTATGCCGCCGACAAAGAGTAACATTGCAAAGAGAGGATATATAAAAGTAAAGGGGAGTGTTGGATTATAGGTTTCATCTGATAATACAAACTGCTCTTTATGAATATGATATAGGAATATTGAAAATAAAAATATGAATGAACAAATCATTATTTTTCTATAAAATATACGGTTTTTATCAAGAAAATATAAATATTCTTTATAAGATTTGCTTTCCATTTTTAGTTTTTCTTTCTCTTTTTTAAAGGCGATTATAAATTCTGATTTCAGGCATATACATTGGTGGAATCCTAAATATTTAAAAATATTTTCACTGTCTTTAAGAGTCATAAGCTCGGAATGATTTGGCTCTATAATAGGATGATCATGAATGGAATGATGCCTTACATTTGTAAGAATACTCTTTAAATCCTCTTCTTTTTTTTGTTGTGTGAGAATAGTAAGGGGCCTTGTAATTTGAAGGAATGATGGCTCTGTAAGTTGGACATAATGCAAGAAATAATAACAGAATGCATCCACCAGACATATCAGCACTAGGATGATGCAGATACATAAAAAATAGGGCAATATTTCATGCAGGTAGACTGGAAAGATATTTTTTAAAGTTCCTATCTTGTCAGCTACTATCTGATGCAAATTGTTCTTTAGGGCTGTGGGAATGGAGAAGAAGATGAGCATTGCATAGAAAAATGAAAGAATATAATTACCTAATAATTGGATAATATTTATAAAGGAAGAAATCATTTGTAATAAAATAATTATTTTGTTTTTATAAAATTTTTAATATGGAATAAATTTAGTGAAATAATAATATATTTTTATTTATTTGTCAATATATGTTAGAAAATATTGTTTTTTGAATTTATTATAATTATTTTTAAATTGATTGAAATTTGAACGGATTGCATGGACTTCCAGTATTGTGCACTGTCCCATTGTTCTACTAATGAAAAAGTGTAATGATAATTTTGGGACCTATCTACTTGATTAACCATATGATGAGAAATCCTTGTAACAACAAGGCTATTCGAGGCCAAGGCGCGATTCCTGCCGGTTACCTTTCCATGCACCGGATTTGTGTAAAAGGGAAAGGCCGTTTGCTGAACGGTTAATCAGCTATATAGGCCCCATAATTTTCTTCCTTCAGATCAATTAAAAACCGTTCTCTGATTTGAGAACGGTTTAAGAGATGGAAGGTATCTATTTTATTTCCCATTTACTGGGAAAGAATAATATAAGCCTTCTCCAGCTGGTTGAGGGCCCGGGCCAGCACGGAACGGGGGCAGCCCGCATTCAGGCGCATGAAACCTTCCCCCTCCTTGCCGAAGATGGCGCCGTTGTTCAGGGCCAGACGGGCGCCGTTCACGAAGAAATCCTCCAGTTCCTGCCGGGACAGGTTCAATTCCCGGCAGTCCAGGAACACCAGATAGGAGGCGTCCGGAAGAAGGGCCTTGATCCTGGGCATGCGGCTGCGCAATTCCGCGTCAAGGTAGCGGATGTTTTTCTGGATGTAGTCCAGCGCCTGGCGCAGCCATTCCTCTCCTTCCGGCTCCGTATAGGCGCTGATGAGCCCCGCATACGCAAAAACGTGGCCTTCCGCCATTTCCCGCCCGTTCACAAAATTCTGGTACTTCTCAAACAGGGCCGGATTCTGGCAGAGCAGGTAGGAACTGGCCAGACCCGGCACGTTAAACGCCTTGCTGGCCGCCATGTATGTGACGGAATTGTCTCGGGCTTTCTCCGAGACGGTGGCAAAAACGGTGTGCCGGCGGCCGGGGAGGGTGAGGTCCGCATGAATTTCATCGGAAATGACCAGGGTTCCGCTTTCCGCGCAAATTTCCGCTACCTGCTCCAGTTCTTCCGGACTCCAGACCCGGCCTCCCGGATTGTGGGGATTGCACAGGATGAACATGCCGCATCCGCGCACGGCCTCCCGCATATGCTCGAAATCCATCCGGTAGCGCCCGTTTTCCAGTACCAGCGGATTGTTGACGATTTCCCGCCCGTTTTCGCGGATAATCATCGCAAAGGGATGGTAAACCGGGGGCTGAATCATGATCCTGTCCCCCAGTTTGGTGAAGCACTGAATGGCGCTGGAAATACCCGGAACAATGCCGGGGGCGAACCCGATCTGGTCCGTTTCCACCTGCCAGCCGTGGCGGCGGCCCACCCAGCCCCGGATGGCCTCGAAAAAGGCGGGGGGCTTCACCGTGTAGCCCAGCAGTTCGTGTTCACAGCGGCGGCGCAGGGCTTCCATGATGAACGGGGGGGTTTTGAAGTCCATGTCTGCCACCCACAGGGGCAGCAGGTCATCCCGGCCCCAGCGCGGCAGCAGGGCTTCGTATTTTAGCGCGCCGGTGCCGCGGCGGTCGATGATTTCATCAAAATCGTACTGCATGGGAATAGCGCTCAAGGCTTTCAGGCGGCAGGAGTCACGCCTTTTTTCAGAATGATGTTGCCGTATTTGGCGGTTTCCCCGGTGATGACCACGGCATAGGCTTTTTTGGCGCGTTCATAAAATGCGTAGCGTTCCATTTGTTCGATTTCGCCGTCGTAGCCCAGCGCCTTGCGGTATCTGGCTTCTACGGCGGGGTCCAGAGAATCGCCGGGAACCGGGGCCATCATGATCACCGGGGTGGCGTAGGCGTCCAGTTCAAAAAGGGGAATGACGGCGCCCAGCAGGGAGTCCGCGTTCAGGCCGTCCGCCCTGAGAACGGTGTGATTGAAGGTATGGCCGGGGAAGTGGGCGTCTGAAAAGACGATTTCATCTCCGTGGCCCATTTCCGCAAGAATTTTCAGCAGGGACGGGCTGATCAGGGGGGAAATATTTTTTAACATGCGCGGCAGTATAGCAAACCCGCAGAGGGGGAAGCCATCATAAAAATCAGCCAGCCGGGGACTGCCGCTAGCCGTTGAACATCAGACCTTGACCGCCTTGAAAACGTCCGCGCACAGCTTTTCCATTTCCGGCATTTGCTGTTCCATGCTTTTTACCAGCGCGAGCTGGGTGCGCGCCCGGTGCAGGTTGTGCCGGTCTTTTTCCGTCTTGAAATAAACGTCCCCTTCCAGATAGTCCGTCAGGAAGCGGATGCCGGTTTCCAGCGTGATCAGTTTGCCGGAAAAGGGGAGCAGGGAAACCTCCAGGGGAGTGATGAAATCTTTGGCGGTTTCCAGGTAGCCCTTCACGACGGCCTCAAACATGGGCATGCGCATGAAGGTCTTTTCCAGGTCTTCTTCATCCTCCGCCGCGGGAGAAGTCATCGTGCGTGCCATGTCCCCGAAGTCGTAAAGAATGCTGCCGGGCATGACCGTATCCAGGTCAATGACGCATACGGCCCGGTCCGTTTCCGTATCCAGCATGACGTTGTTGATTTTCGTGTCGTTGTGCACGATTCTGACCGGGAGTTCCCCCTTTTCCTGAAGGTTCAGGAGAAGGTCCACTTCCTGTTCATGTTTCCTGATGAATTCCAGTTCCTTCCGGCAGGAGGCCAGACGGCCGGAGGAATCCTTCCGTGCTGCTTCCATCAGGCGGTTGAACCGTTTGCGGGTGTGGTGGAAGAAGGGGATGGTTTCATGGATGTCCTCCGGATTCATATCGCACAGAAGCTGCTGAAAGGCCCCGAAGGCCCTAGCGGCTTCATAGGCCTGGCGCGGGTGTTCCGCTACGTCGCACGTGTAGGTATTTTCAATGCAGTTGTAGCAGCGCCAGTATCCTGATCCTTGGAGTTTCAGGTATTTGCGGCCTCCGCGGGCGGAGTACAGGTTCAGCGTCTGGCGGAAGGGGGTTTTCAGCACCCGGAGCATTTTCCACCGGATGTGGTTGGTCACCTTTTCCACATTGTGCATCACGTCCCTGGGGCATTGGAACACGGCGTCATTCACCCGCTGAAAGATGTAGCGGTCCGTGGAACCGTCCTCCCGGCGGTAGGCGGCCCGGAAAGTCAGGTTGATGTGCCCGCTGTTGATGGTGTCGCAATGGAGGAATTCCCCGGCGATGGCGAATGCGTCACCGAGTGCGGCGACCTGTTCCTGTACGGAATGGGTATGGAAGACGGCGGACAGGGGCATGGGAAAGGAATAAATGCGGGCTCCAGCATGTTCATGGACGCCTGAGCCCGCTGGAAAGATGGGGCTTTAGAAGGAATAGGCCACGCCCACCCCCGCAACGAAGGTGAAATTACGGTATACCTTGGAGGGTGTTCTCCAGGGAAACCGTTCGGAGGCGCCGCGATGATTGGCGGCCATGCCGCCGTTGCCCAGCCAGACCGTGCCGGCAAAGGGTGTGACGACGAGACGTTCCATAGCCTTGAAAGGTACGGCCACAGTCAGGGAAATACCCTGCGTTCCGTTGGCATTGAGGGAATTGCGGTCAAAATATCCTGCCGTGGCATTCCAGGTTCCGGACACGATCAGGGAGGTGGAGCGGTTGAAGTCATATTTGTAGCCCAGCGTGTTGGAGAACCACCAGCCGGACATCCAGCGGAACGTGTACTGCACGCGGCTATCCCAGAAGAAGTTTTCCAGCCCCTTGCCGAAGTTATGGTGGATGTCCAGCACGAAGCTGTGTTCTTCCGCCCGGCCATGGTCAAAGGCCGGAAAGCCGGAGGTGTTTCCCTTGTGGATGTTCAGCGCGCCGGGAAGGCCGCCGTTCACGAACTGGTAGCTCAGGGCCGCTGTCGTGTAATTGCTGAATTTGCGGGAGATTCCCAGCAGCCCCGTGGATTCGTCGGAAATACCGGTGCTGTCATGATCCAGATTGTTCTGGGTCAGCCACTGGTATTTCAGCCCGGCCAGAATGGAATATTTGCTGTTCAGGTCATAGGCACCTACGGCTTCCACGGGAACGACATGGTCGCTGCCGGACTGCTGGAAGGCCAGGCCGCGGCTGACGTACTTGGTGGCGTAACCGGTTCCCACAGTGGCGGAGAACGGACGGGAGGCCTCGTAAGGGGAATTCAGCGATTCCAGCGGAGGAGTAATGTCCGCAGAAGCTGTTCCGGAGAGAGAACCCATGATGGCACATGCCGCTGTAATAATATTCTTGTATTGCATGATTGGTGGTTTGTGAAGGCGATTATATTAATATTCTTCAATAAGGAAAGTCTTTAAAAGAAAAATATGTTTATATTTAAAACGAATGCCTGTTTAAATGGAGCCCGGAATGGGAAATGCTCCTGTTTTAAAGGAAAATATTCAATGCTTCCTCTTTCTGATTAAGATAATGAATTCGGAAATGGTTCCTTGTCAGCAGGTTGCAGGAACATTCCGGATTGCCTGTGTCAACGGCGGACAAGACAGTGGTATACCTTGGCCAGCAGCCTTTTTCCTTTTCTTTTCATGAGCTGCCACTTTGTAGAAGGGATTTCCGGTTAATTTTTCTCTGTGGAGTAGGGTGTATGTTCCAGCGCTTCAGGACGTTTTTTGGAAAGCGCGTCCCGAAGCCATTGGCCGGATTGTTCAATGTGCGCCTGAAGTATCTTGTTTACGGCTCCATAATCCATCTCCAAGCTTGTTTCATCCGGAATCCTATCTGCGTATTCCGGTAACCATGCACTCCCTTAAATGAAAAAGCTCCAGAAGAGAGATGAAGCGGCCGGAACCTCGCAGGAGATTGTCGATGCAGATGAACGGCCTTTTGAAAATAAGTGCAAAGCAAATACCGAGACAGGAATCCGTGATGAAATTCTTGCAATGGGCGATGTTGCCGAGCCAGTCGTTCAGCGTTGCTTCCTCCATCGTGCCGGGCAGATTGAGAAGTTCCCGGTTGTTGATCTCCTTCTTTGAATGTCCACCATGTTCAGCAGCGGAGCTTGCAGTCTGGAAGATATGTCCAGAAGCAGTTTCCGCTTGGACTCCGTGGGGTCCAGGATGTAGGAGACGACGAAATTTCAGGCACCTTCCAGCTGGCTACGCCAGTTTAAGCCACTGCTCCCGGCTGTGCAGGAATACGGGGTCCATGACCCAGGTGCTGTCCGCAGCCGAAATGCTGCCGCAGGTGGTCAACCATGCCCTGTTCCCGGACGGATATGGGGTCGAACCGTTTCAGCAGCCTGGAGATTTTCCGGAGGTAGCGCTCCGAAGGTTTGTCGTGCCGGGCCATGGACGGCCCGTAGGCGATTTTTCTCTTTTCCCCTTTCGCGAAGTCGAGGAAAAACAGGGACCCCAGGAATCCCGGATTCCAAACCTGGTCCGATCCCACCATGAACGTGTCGAAATGGTCGTTCATGTAATACGCATGGTCCAGGTTGTGCATGGGAATGATGGAGAGCTTTTCCTGTGCCAGAAATTTTCTGAAAACCGTGCAGGTGCCCTTTTGCCGGTCGGGTATAGGAAAAATCAAGCAGGGACACTTTCTTCCCCATCCGTTCCAGCGTGCGGTAGGAGGGTATAGGAGGTCAGGACGGCTCCGTAATTGCAGGTCATCCACATCCCCAGCAGTCCGATATTTGTGCATTCAGCCCCGCAATGAGCCGGAGCGGAGCCTGGGAGGGACGGGTGGTGGAGGGAACATTTATGGACGGCCAAAGAGGCCGTTTCTACCTCAAACGAGGTAACTTCCCTCATTATCTCCCTCTTAGTAACCGGGTTATCAATCTCGCCATGAAAGCCGCCGCTCAGAAAAACGTCACGATGGAAGAGTTTATGGGGTGGGCTGTTGAAGAGGTCGCAAAGAAAATTGTTGAGGAGAGTGGGTGTAATCTCAATAGAGAATCACCGGCTACTTAAGTATATAGGTTCCTTTATTTTTTGTTTCATGTCAGTGTCTGAAGAGGTAGGGAGAAAAGAAAATGGAGTTCATGTTACTTAAAAAGCCCGCTCCTGCGACATACTTTGCATACTAGTTTCCAAAAAGTATTCGGCATGCCGTTGCTCCAATAACAAAGCCGCAATATTACATGCAGTGGAAAACTTTGAAGATTTCTCGTACGCGGCATGAACTCCGTCCATCGAAACAGGCTGCCGCCTGCGATACTTTGCTCCCAGGCATATTCTACAAAATCCCTCAGGCTGCGGGTGGTTTCCCTGTCGAATTTCCTGTCCCGAGCGAGCTCACTGTAGAAAGCTGCCGTTTCAAAAAGAGCCGTAAATTTCTCGGGGCCGTTGCTCATAATGACGGTGGAAGCGGAAAAACGGCGTTGTCGGTAATAGACCGTTACGGCAGAACAGTTGCCGAAATACAATTGAGTGCTTGCAAATTTCGCCCAAGCCATTTCGTCTTCTCCATTTTTGATGCCGGGAGGAAACAGTGATTCTGGAATGTAGCTCCGTTCCATGACGATAGCTGAAGTCCAAACCGCCGTCCAGTCCTGCATGCGCACAATGAAATAATTGCATACTTCCCATGGCGGCGTGCCGTTTATTGTTCGTTGCATATCCTCCTTGGTGATATGTTGCCGATATTCAAAGGCAGACGAGTACCAATGGATGTCCGGATAAGCTTCAAAGAAACGAAGGGCTGTTTCCAAATGAAATGGAAGCCACACATCATCTCCATCCAAAAAAGCCACATATTTTCCTCGGGCTTCGGCGATAGCGCGGTTGCGTGCTGCGGAAACTCCTGCATTGGCTTGATGAATTAGGCGAATTCGGGGATCGGTAAAGGAATGGACAACCTCAGTCGTTTTGTCTGATGACCCATCGTCCACGACGACAATTTCCAGATCCTGGATGGTCTGCGCCAGAGCGCTTTCCAGCGTTTGCCGAATTAGGGATTCTATATTATAAGCGGGAACCAGAACGCTGAATAAAGGTGTATGCATCTTTTCCTATTTCTAAATTCAATTGTTACGACAGTGCTTTCAAGAGGAAATCCGCCGATTGTTTTCTAAAGACCGCCAAACGGGCATCAACGTCATTCCAGTCAATGGAGGAGGACATCTGGGCAAACAGGGGCTGGGCCGGATCGCAGATACGGTCTTCGAGTCCCAGGATATGTAGCAGACTTTCAAATCTGGCATGCTCGGCTGATTCCTTATTGGTTTGAGGCATCACTAAAAACGGAGTATGCATCAATATTGAAAAAATGGTGCCATGATAGGAATTCGTCAGCACGTATTGAGCTTGATCAATGGCTGAACACCATTCCAGAGGGGCAGGTTCATACAGGTGTAGCGAGGCGATGTAGGGGCGGCTGCCTTGGCATGGCACCATGCGAATTTCTGTACCTGATTGTTGCGACAATGCCTGAATGGCCTGTTGGTGCATTTGTTGCCCATTTTTGATGTTCAACAGATAGACAAGCAATGTATGTTCCGGGATGGAAGCAGATATGCATTGGGATTTGATTTCGGTTCGGTACTGGTCGGGCATCAGCAAAAGTGTAGGGTCGCAAACCAGTACCCCGTCTTTCCTGCCCATCTCCCGGCACACAGACAATCCTGCGTCTTCCCGTACTGAGACATGCTGAGGAATGTGTATGAGTGTTTTGACCGTATTTTTCCAAGTTTTGTCCAAACTGGTCCACGCAGAGCTTGCGGCATAAATAATCGTTTTTTTTCCGGGAGGTGCGAATGAAAGGAAGTTAAGAGCATTTACGCCTTGCCATATCTGGTCACTGCCGGCGATATAGGCATCCGCCTCCGGAGGGGCGCTTTCCACCTGTTCCCCGCTCATTTCGTCCGTATGAGGCACGCAGGAGTCCAGAAATTTTGTAAAAGCGAGATTCTTTTCGGGTGGTTCCGGATTTTGCCGGGAAAGTCCGGAGCGGCGGTTAACCCAAGATTGTAATGCTATATAATAACGGTAAATATAATGTCCGCAACGGGAGAAAAATCCCGAATATTTCAGTTCCGGGTAAATTCCGGTCGTATTGCATATCAGGAAGGCGTCATGTCCTTTTTTCCGCAAGAAATATATCATCGCATATGTTTGCAGGCCGGAGCCGTAATTATGCGTTGATTTAAACCATGAGTATGTAGTAATGATGCCTATTTTCATTGTGATTCCTCTTCCTCAAAAAAGCAAATTTCAGACAACTCCTTCCGATACCCCATGGGTACCGAAAATTCATCCGGCAGACAGCCTACGCTGATAAAACATGAAACGGTCCAGTTTTCCGGAAATTGTATCAATTTCCGGAGTTTAAGATCATGCTCCTTTCCCCAAAACCAATGCAAGGGGCATGTCCCGTAGCCTAAATATTGAAGTCCATAAAGAAGGTTCATGCAAAAGATGCCGTTATCAATAAAAACCTGATTTCTTTCATGAGGGGAGGAGAAAGACTTCAAATCACCCGCCACCATGATCAAGGCTCCTATGGTGTCCGTAAATCCTCCCGTTCCCTTTTGCAGGGAAAGTACCTGCCTGATCTTTTCCTTGTTGTATATGATCTTGAGTCTTGTACTTTGCCTGTTGCAGACGGAAGGAGATTTCATCGCCCATTGAACCGCCTTGCATATGTCCTCCTTGGGAATTGGCTGGCCCGTATAGTGTCTTACGCTAAAGCGTGATGCGGACAAAAAGGGCCAGGGCTGCCGCGCGTCGTCCATGTATTTGGAACGGGTGAACGTGAGCGTACCCCCTTTGCAAATGGTGTGTTCAGATGACCTGTACTTTTTTACAAGCCCGGAGATATGTTCAAGATAAGTCTCATTCTCCTTTAAAAGTTCCTCTGATGCATGAGTTTGATTGAAGAGAACATATGCAGTCAGGACATCCAGGCAGCATTGTATTTCCGGTACGTTTTTCTTACCTCCCAATTTTTCAATATGCATCAGAAAGTGTTCGATATCCGCAATAACGGCCTTACCGAAAAAGAGCCGTGTTTTTTCAAGAGACAACCCCTTTTCAATGATATGCGTATACCACTGCAACAGGGGAATGAGTTTATCAATTTCATTTTGTTCCCGGTATGCCGAGTAGTTGCGGAAGCGGGCAAAGTCGTATGCAGTATTTGCAAGATGCTGTTTCAGGGGGCGTATTTGCCGGATAAAATACCCTATTTTACTTTTCAATGTGCGTAAAAACATTGCTTATTCCTCTCTATTGGTTACGGCATTTTTCAAAAAGGCGAGGGAGTCGGCCCTCTGTTGTTCAATCACACGATCCACTTTTTTCCAATCAATTTCTTCTGACAGCAAGGAAAGCGCCTGTTCGTTCAGCTTCGACAAATGGCGGTCTTGCAAGCCCAGCATTCCCAGCAGGGACAAGAGACGCGCGTTCCCCGTCTTCTGGTTTTCAGGACAAATGTAAACAAATGGCTTGTGAAAGATGAGAGCAAAAACGACGGCATGAAAAGAACTGCAAATAATGCATTGAGAATTTTTTATATAGCACAGCCATTTTTCCGGGGTGACTCTCGTATTGAGAGCTTTTTTGAAATGTTCCCCAGAGGCTGAATTGACGAGATTCACCCAGCGCAGGTGATGCTCCCGCGCATATTTTTTCATATAGCCTTCGGAATCACCTATGGGGTATAAGACATAGCTGGCAAGATAGGGGGAGGGGCATGTGTCCTTGTCCGTTTCTCTTTGCACAAGATCGCTGTAGTCGTGAGCGAAAAGAAGAAGGGTAGGGTCCATGCATACTGATACTTTCCTGCCTATGACCTCTTCCAGTTTTTCCGCAATATTGACCTCTCTTATGCTGATGGCATCGTATCGCGCCAAATATTGCCGGAGCTGGTCGGGATGCCGCGCCAGGTCAATTCCCTGGCCCATGCTGGCGGCATAAGAGACAAGTCTGGAAGAGGATGGAGCAAAGGTTCCAAAATAAACAGGGTCCAGCTCCCCGTCTGCGGTAATGCCGCTGTTCCATATCTGGTCGCTTCCGGTAATATAGAGATCATAGCGCAGCTTTCCGTTTTCCAATTCGGATAGTGAATGATATTTGCGGCACGACAATGTCAGGCAGCGTATATTTTTTTGTTGATATAATCTTTTCAGCACATGGGATTTCCAAAGAGAAAGCGTGGCTGCCGGAGATTTCCGCAGGTAGTTCCGCAAATGGAAGGGGAATTGTTTTCTATATTGAATAATTTCGGAAGAATGCCCCAGGCTACGTAAAACCTGTTGAAGGGCGTAGGCTTGAAGGACTGCTCCACAATTCGATGCTCCCAAAAACGTAAGGATACCTATATTCATGTTTTTCGGTGAATCAACTATTTTTTTCTAAAAAAGCGGGGCATGTTTTTTATGAATTTCATGCAATTCGAACTGATATTTTCATTGAGTAATCGCAATCCCATTCCTGCTTTCATCTGATTCCTGTACATGTCTTCAAAGTATCCGTTTCCCTTTCGGAAAGCTTTCTCAATTGGCTGCTTGAATATATTACCGTATCTTTTCACGTAATGCTCAAATATCCTGTCATCTTCCTCTATCTGTTTTTTCAGTCTCCATGGTTCGTCCATGATACGGCACCATAATTCATCATCGAGATCTACCCTGATAATAAATTCCAGAAGTTCATTAAGATTGGAATAATGATCAACATGGATAAAAGAATCGGGATTAAATTCATTGGATATCTCGGGATTGCCCCAGTAGATAGGCAACGTATCCGCCAGCATGCTGGTAAGGAGTTTTTCTGAAGTATATCCGGGAAACCAGGCGTTTTCCGCCGAAATGGAGAATTTATAGGGATTCTTTAAGTCAATGCTTTCAGAAAGCCAGTCTTTGTTATGACGGGAGGTCAGTATATCTATGTTGTGTTTATAGCGTCCTGGGGCATCTACTTTCCGGTAATGGGAAAGGAGGTCGAACAGCTGGCCTCTCATGGGATGCCCTTTTCCGTTAGAGTAGATAAAATTGCAAAATGCTTTCTTTTCTTTGAGTATTTGAACGGCAGGTCTTTTTTTGCATTCGGAAATTTTCCGCCGCAACTCCCTTTCATACAGTCTTTGAATAATACGGTCTCCGCAGGCTTCCGGATAAAACCCGATGTAATAATCAAAAATATTTAAATCGGGCATAATAGCTTCTCCTACACAATGCATGATTGTGATTGCAGAAGGTGCTTTGTCTAGAAAATCGGAAAACGAAACGAATGATGAGTACATGAAAGGAGTGGCGAACAAATAGTCCCCTCCTTCTTTAAGATGATGGAATTTTATCCCTTCAATATCGGAAAGCCCCGAGATGACATTTTCAATGAGCCAGGATGGAGTATTCCTGACAAAGGATATTTTGCAGTTTTTCATTTTTCAGAAATCTATATTTTGATGCCGGACAGAACTGAGCAGCTCGTTCAATAAAGGGAAGTTCCAGGGGTAAAGGTGTCTCTTCCAGCGTTTTACATGAAATTCACTTAAAATCAATTTCAGCCACATATCCCTGTTTCCCAGCCATTCTGGGTTATTTGCGGGAGTGTCGTCAAATGTATATTCATACAAGGATACATTATTTGATTCAAAAACAGTGCGTTTGTTAATCCCCTGCATACCAGGGCTGCTTTTAATATTCAGGACTTTGAAGGTTGCATGGGGGAATTTTTTAGAAAGTACCATGCAAAAATTTCTTATGCTATCATCATCTTCCTCTCTGTTCATCACGCAGCCGATGTTTTTTCCCTTTTCCAGTCTATCACAAAGAGCGGAGGTTCTTCGCGACATTTTGGAGTGGAAAAGTGCCATTCCCTCATCCACGGAAGATGTTTTCAAAAAGTCATGAGAAGAAATCATGCCGGTTTCCATATCCTGAACTACTCGGAAATGATGGTTAGATGGAAGCTCCATCCATGTATTGAACAGAGAAAATGTCCGGGAGAAAATAAGTTGTCCATAAGTTTTCAGACTGTAATTCGTCATCCAGTCACATGGGCACGACATTTGGCGCATTCCAAGGTACTTGAGCATCTCGGCGCTTCTGCATGCTCTCCCTGCCGAAAAGATAAAATCGCAATGCAGGCATGAAGCGCTTTTCCGTGTAATGATGCGATAAAACAGGTTTTTCCATACCATTTGGCAATATTCATGTACAATCACTTGTATACATTTGAATGCGGAACGCAATTTTAAGGCTTTCATTATTTGTCTCTCTTATTGTTAAAAAGGAAGTTTTCTCCGCAATGTATCAAAAAGAAAAATTCTTTCTTGTCTGTTCATTCCGAAAAAAATAATGGAAAGGCAGCCCAGGACGATTGCGGAAATAATCAATAAAATATTACCGAGATCATCGGGCGACAATATGCCTGTTTGTTGGATACCTATGACTGTAAAAGAAGAAATTAAAACGGTCATGGCGATTCGGGGGAATACATTTCGGGCAAATGCTCCGAAGGGGAATTGTATAAACCTTTTTAGGAGAGGGAATCGGGAAATAAAGGCTATAAGCGACAATAGTATGCTTATCATATAGGCGGATTCAGGATTTCCCGTGTATTTGAAACACAAATAGGATAGCGGTACGTTAAGTAACAGGATGGAACTGATCCAAATCTGGTACAACGCAATTTTTCCGACGGCGAGCATAATGACAACCAGGGGGGTCGCCATGGTATCAATGATGATATTTAAAATAATCAGGCGTGAAAAGGAAACGGCATATTCCGGGTATTCTCCTAGCCAAAGGCTCAAAACTGCAGGCATCCCTACAATCAGCGGAAATCCTATTGCATATAAGAGAAGAAAAGAATAACGGGCTTCCATATAGGCCAGTTTGTTCATTGTGGCGTAATCGGCCCTGGCGAACGCCTTGGTGATCTGAGGATGAATGGCGGTCGTAAAATTACCGGCAAGACTGCAAGCCGCATTTGTAATTTGAGACGCAACGCCAATTGCCGCATTCAGCGTGACTCCGAAAAACAAATTAATCAAAATATTGATGCCGTTTGTTTTCAAAATATATGAACTGCTTCCGAGAAAATTCCACAATGAAAAGGCAAACATCTTTTTCAACAATGGAATATCCAGTATGAACGAATATTTGCACTCTTCAAAATGCCGGGTACAGTAGGCCGCATAAATATACCTGACGCAAAATGCGGCAAGCATCACAAGAACCGCATAGATGACCAGGCGGTTGGAATCAAGAAAGCTGATCGTTAGTGCAATAGCCAGTTTCAAGATGACTTCAAAGATGCCTATGTAGGCAAATTTGTCAAAATGCTCATGAGCCGTTAACGCCGCATTATAGGGAATGCTGAGAACCCCCAATACGAACGTGACGACTGAAAACTGGTAAACCCAATTGATGGTAGAAAAACTGTCGGCGGGAAAAACCATTTTGTGATTCAGGAACCAGAGTCCAATACTTTCCGCAAATACCACGGTCACTAATGAAATGATCAACATGATATTGATGGAAGTTCTAAAAATCCGGCTTTGTTCCATCATGTCCGACTTGCCCAGACCCAAGGTCAAATAGCGCTGGATGCATGAGGTCATCCCTGCATTTAAAAGGGCGAAAGTGGCTATCATGCCGCCCACGGCATTGTAAATGCCGAAGTCTTCTATGCCGAGCGCGTTCAGGATGACCCGTGCCGTATAGAGCGAGACCAGAATGGAAAAGGCTGTTCTCAGATAAAGGAAAACCGTATTCCGGGCAATGCGTTTTGTATCTGCCTGTTCCATTATTGATTCCGGGAATTGAGTTTTGATGCCACCATCCTGATAAAACGCCCCAGCCTGGTTCTGTAACGGGTAGCGCGACTTGAACGGAAACTGCGCGCATGAGACATGAATCCTTTTGAACTCAAGGAATTCATGACGGATGAACGCCCTTCCGGCATCTTGACTGGAACCGAAAGAGATGATTGTATGGCTTCTTTTTCCGACAGGGGCTCCGTTTTGAAGTTACCCTTGATGTGGGAAAAGACCTCCCTCCCCATTTCCGTGTTAAGTAAAACCAGAGACACTCCATTAGGATTGAAGATGTCCGGCTTGATGTTCTGAACCGCCCAAAAATCCCCCAGGGAAATATCACCCGTTCTTTGAAAGGAAGTATAAGGGCAGCGATAACATGACGGGCGCATGTACAAAGCGCTATTATATGCCCTCTGCCATACCTGGGTTTCATCAGAACCGTTAAGTTCTTTTCCATTGGAGAATTCGACTCGTATTTGAGGGTTCAACCATCCATGGGTTTTGTCCTTCATGCAGATAGAGGCAATACGTTTTTTTTGATAACCTTCAAGCCACTTGACATATCCTTCAAAAGCAAGAGGACTGGCCACTCCATGGCAGACTAGGTCGCACGTCAGCAGGTTAGGGTGGCTTTTTTTCAAATAACGCCTCAATCCGGCAATTTGGCAAGGCGTACCGCTGAATAAAACCAAGCGTCCTGTTTTTAGCGTTTCCTTAATTTCAGAGAATATATCTCCAAGGCTGCTTTGCGCATATTTGGAGCCAGCAAAGGCGAGACAATCCTCCATTCTTTCCCTCAGCACATGACGAATGGTCATCTCATCATCATAAATGGCGCCAGCCACCATTCCTCCTTGCGCGATGACATATGTGCATAGTTCCAGAAAAACTCCTCCGGATGAACTTTTGTTCAGCAGGGCGGGGTCTTGATTGGTTGCTGCAATTATTTCCTGGCCATTGCCGCCATGGCGGATTTCATCTGCATGCCGCCCGGGGCAAGTCTTTTGGCATATATGGCAGTCAATGCAATCGTCTTGATTGATGTCGGGGTATAAAAAGCCTTCTGCATCAGCAACCATCTTAATGCAATGACGCGGACACGCCCAGGCGCAAGCTCCACATCCGCAGCAATCGTCCTTTTCTATAATCTGGTCCATTGCAATCGACTAATTAATTTATGCCGTTTCGGCCGTCAATTGGCGGCATCGTGAAACAGGCTCGCATTTAAGAAGGTCTACCATTTTTTAACAAATAAGGGAGCGCAAATATGTTCGCCGTCATATTTGAGGCCGCAATGTAAAGGCGCACCCATAGATAAGGGGCAATTCCCATGAGCGGTCGTGTGGGTTTCAGCGTCGGCAGCCAGCATGCCGGGCTGTTGCGAAGTATTTGATACATCCATTTGGACAAGATGCTGGAACGCATGCTTCGTACCGCCTCGGGAGTCATGGGGCACTCGCGTGACATCATGGCATATTGATGGAATATCTCCCAATCCGACTCAAGGCACTTACGGGCATTGGGAACCACACGGGCCGTCGCGGATCCGGGGCGCCGGCGATAAAAGGCTGATTCTACATGAGAAACCCCATAATCCAAATGAGTAAGGGCAAAGCGGATGAAAGCGCTCGTGTCTTCTGAATATTCCATGCTCTCAGGAAAGAACGGCAGTTCTTTTATGGCTTCCCGGCGAATGCACAAGCTGGAACTGCTCATATACCGGATGCGCCTGTCTTTGAAAAAATGTATGGCGGAGCTGTGCGTGTCTTCCGGCATGGCGGAAGACAAGTAATCACCCGGTATTTTTTCTACGATTTCGCATTTGGAGGAATGCCAGCATACTTCGGGATGTGATATGAAGAACCGGCGTGCCAGTTCCAAATGCCAGGGCTTCCATAGATCATCACTATCCAGCATAGCTATGTATTTGCCCCGTGCTACGGCAAACCCGGCGTTTCGGGCCGCGGACACGCCTTTGTTCTTTTGGCGTATCACTCTGAGACGAGGATCTTTGAGTTCGGCAAGAATCCTGGCCGTATCGTCTGTAGAACCATCCTCCACGACAATAATCTCGAAGTCGGCACATGTTTGGCAAAAAACACTTTGCAACGTGTCTCCTATGTATTCCTGTACATTATACGCTGGAATAACAACGGAGAAGAGCGGGGCGCCGTTCTCCGGCGGCTGAATCTCCCATCTTTGCCCTGGAACGGCGGAATGCTGTTTTTGAGCTGCATTCTCTTCGGGCGGGGGAACCCGGTTTCCTTTGAGCCAGAAATGCAGACAAAGCGGAAGTGAAAAAATAAAAGAAAGACCTTCGGACAATAGATGATAGGCGGTGGTCCAGCTTCGGCAAGGCCACCCCAGAAGAGAATGCAGCTCCCGTAAATGGGGGCTCCATTCCCGTCCATTGTTCAGATAAATACTGCGTATCCATTTACCGACAAGATGTTTGCGGCAGAATGACAGGGCTTGGTCCAGCCTTCCTTCTTCATATAAAGCGTTCCATTTCTCATAGAGGCCGCGGCTGGAGACGATTTCCGTATTGATATCTGCCGCCCGCGTCGCCACCGCTGAAGAAGCGTGAAAACGATAAATGCAATCGGCTTTCCTTCCCATTCCGATCAAGGGAGATTGCAGGGCAAAGCTCAACCAGGCCAGGACGTCTTCTCCGTAAGCCATGTCCGTCGGAAAAAGTTCTTTTCCTGGAATGGCCTTTTTCGCCAGAATGGCGGTGGAAGAGCATACCCATGCGTTGCCGGAAAAGTAATCCACGACATCGTATCCCGGATCCGGTTCAAGACCGGCAAGACTTTCCTTGACACAGTCGGAACGTAAAAATGGGGAGGCATACCAATGAACTTCCGGATGTTCCTCAAAAAAATGACAGGCATGCTCCAAATGCCATGGCGCCCAGATGTCGTCGCCATCTAAAAACGCGATGAATGTTCCCTGGGCCGCTGCAATTCCTGTATTGCGGGCCGCTGAAACGCCTGCGTTTTGTTGACGTATCACACGGAGGCGGGGATCATTCTGCCGGGCCAGCATTTCGGGAGTGCCATCCGTTGATCCGTCATCAACGACAATGATTTCATATTTGTCGAATGTCTGGGCATAAACCGAATCAAGAGTTTCCTGGAGATAAAGTTCGACATTGTATGCCGGGATCACAATGGAAAAAAACGGAGTCATGAGTTGGTTCACTTCATTCAAATGTTAAAACAGCGGTAAATAGCATGGCCGTGGCCGTCATTCCGGTTCATTTCTTGGCTGTTCGGGGGTGAAAGGATAATCTGCCCAGTAAAAACGGGCAAAATCTGGAAATAAGGAAGTAACAGGCAACGCATAGCAATAAGCATGCAAGCGCCACGCTTGTTCCGACCACATAGTTCATTCTGGCCAGCGGCATGGCCGTAAACGGCAGGCAGGTCTGGAAAAAAACAACGGGGAATTTGTGCAGGCACATAATAACCAGAGAAGCCCGCCCGGCGTATTCAATGGGTCTTCCTGCCAGAAGGGCCGCGCTTAAGCCCACATAGCCGAGGGAACTGACGAGGGCGACGATAGCCGTGAAAGGAGCAAAGATCGTAAACCCGATTTCCCTGTTGTAATGGACGGGACATAAGATCCAAAGCCACAGTCCCAGTCCGACAAGAGCCGCTCCGGTTATAAACGCAGCAAACCGCATGCGGAACTCTGCAAAAGGAATGCGGAGGACGGGGACCAGAAGCATGCCTGCGAATAAATAGGGCAACATGGCAATTTCCACTTGGAAGCGTTGTATGCCCAATGGCCATGCATGACCGGCAACACTCCAAGCAAGAATGAATACGGCCAGGAAAGCCAATGCCCTGAAACAAGAATTTTCCCGTCCCCACACAGCGTCTTCCCATTTTAAGAAAGGCCATGCCAACAACTCCATCAGCAACAGGCAGGGAAGGAACCAGAGAGAACGGTTGAATTGCAAGTCACCCAGAATAAAAAGGTTGAGCAGATTGCTTGCCAGAGAAAAATCCCCGTCGCTATGCATCAAAGCCGAATGGGCAAATGCTCCCGCCAACCGGAAAATGATGATACTCAATATTCCGAATACAAGATAAGGGATGAACAGAGTTTTCAGCTTTTTGATCAAAAAACCGCTGAATTCGTTTTGACCGCATTTGGCTGTCAATCCCGAGAGAATGAAAAAAAACGGCACATGGAAAGAGTACAGGTATTCATGCAGGGTTCCACAACCGGGAACAGAAGGATCAGACAAGGTGTGCCCCAGGATAATGAAATAAATTCCAATGCCCTTGGCGATATCCAGCCACGATATTCTTTGTTTTTGCATCAATTGAATGACCTGTGACATCAAAAATTACCGTTTTTTTTCATTTCATATACCTTGGCGTCCACTAGGGTGCGGTACCACCATCCTTGGAGAAAATGCCAAAGGAACCCTTCCTTGCCGTCCAAAAAGCCCAACTTAAAGCAATAGCGGTAGATAAAGTAGGCAAAAGCGCGCCAAAACAAAGGCAGGCGTGCATAATACGCCTTTTGATGCCGTTTGCGTCGGGCATGTTGACTCAAATGACCGGATTCGGATTGAGACTCTACCTGTTTGATTAACATGGCTGCCTCGCGCCGGGCATAACCAAGGTGTTTTGTCGTCCATTGCTCCAAATTCAGTAAACTGTGATCTGCAAACCAATGCTGCATTTCAACGGAACGGCCTTCCAACAGCGCCATGTATTCATCCATCGCACGTGTTTCACAACAGGCTTTTCCATGGCGCCATGCTCGCATCAGCAAAATCCGGGGAAGGCCATGTTTCATTTCACGGCCCATGAAAATCCGCCGCAATGGGAATATCAGCCCCGTGACATCGTCAGGCATACTCGGCAGCTTGGCCTGCAATTCTTCCTTGAGTTCATCTGAAAGATATTCATCCGCATCCAGACGCAGGACCCATGAGGTTTCCATGTTCAGATGGTCCAGGGCCCAGTTGAGCTGTGCCGCCTGGTTTCCCGGCCATTCATGATCAATAACTTTGACATTGTTGAACTCTTCGCATATCTGCCGAGTCGCATCGGAGGAATGGCAGTCAATGACATAGATGCATTTTGCCATGGGGCATACATTTTCCAGACAACGGCGTATGTGCAATTGTTCGTTATATGTTAAAATAATAACGGAAAGATCAAGTTTGGTCTTCATATTACAAAATCGGGTTTGGGGCCTTTCCCTGTAATATATTGGTAAAGGGTTATCATTCTATCGGCAATGATGGAAGAATGATACTCCCGTTCAATGAATGTTCTTCCTCTTCTGCCCATGGCGGACAGCTCTTCGGCGTTCTTGTCCGCACAGGCGGAAATGGCGTGGCTTAAACCATCAACGGTATTATCCGTCCAATAACCGCATCGTTCTGTTTCCAAGCTCTGCCATGGAGTATGGCGTGAAGCAATAACGGGCGTTCCCGCCAAAAGGGCTTCCGCAACGACAAGCCCGAAATTTTCCGAATCACTTGGCAGGCACAGAACCGACAGGGCCGCCAGTTCTTCAAATTTACGTTTGCCGGAAAGGAAGCCTGTGAAACGAACATTGGCCAATCCCAGTTGCTTGACGAGTTCGTGCAGCATGGCCGTATAAGCTTCATCCCCGCCGCCAATGATGCAAAGCTCTCCCTCGCGCACGGCGTGACCCGCTGATGCCCACGCACGGATCAAATGATCTATTTTTTTCAAGGGGTGAATTCTTCCCAGATAACCAAGCCTGAAACGGGATTGCTGACGCGGCAAAGTATCCAGATAATCAGGGATGGGAACGGGATTGCCTATCAAAGCTACGTTATTTGTAAACCCCAAAGCCCTGTAGGCGTCAGCCTCCTGTTTGCTGGTCGCATGCACGCAGGCCGCCATGTGTAAATCCTTGTTTAATACAAGACGCAGCATGATGCGCTTGCGCCAGGGATTGTGGAGCAGGGCATTCGCGCCAATGCCCCCGTGCAGGCTGATGATATAGGGTTTCCTGTGGCGCCGGGCATAAAGGGCGGTCGCATGCGGTACATCAGACCAAATGGCGTTTGCGTGATAAATGTCATATTCATCATGAGATTTCAAAAAACATCTTATATTTTTTGAATAACACCAAGGTGTTCGGGCATCATAAGGGACGCCGTAAAATCCCTGTTCCTGTTTGCCTATTACCTTTTCTCCCCGTGAAGAAGTGTCAAGGCTCAGTACGTCTGCGGAGCATCCTGCCTGATTCAAGCCCCTTACCAGGGAAGAAACGGCATGGGTAGTTCCTCCACTATTTTCACCCATCGTCAATACGGAATGCAAGATTTTCATATCATTTTTCCTCTTTAAGCCACGGAGCGGTGGGTTTTGGTCCGGACTTTTTCACATAATTTACAATTTCAACAAGATATGAGGCGGCTTTTTTTCCGGAAAGATTATCGAATGCCCATGAATGGATACGCTGGCGCAACTCATTACGCACTTTCCCATGAAGCAGTTGCTTTTTGAGAACATTGTACAGGTCGTCTTTTTTTTTCCAGGAAAAGGTCTCTCCCCTCCATTTATCTTTCAACAAGGTGGAAGCTCCGCAATCCTCCGAACAAACGACGGGAGTTCCCTGAATCAAAGCCTCGTTTACGACAGCTCCCCAACCGTCATAGACACTGGGGAGGACCAGAATATCACAATTCGCTATAAAAGACTGTACTTGTTTGTTTTCCATTGTACCACAGTATTCAATGGACAATTCGCCGTTACTTCTGAAATTTTCACTGTTGATTAAGGCGTTCAGCTCGTTTTTCAAAGGGCCTGATCCAATCACATACAGCTTATTGAAAAAGCCGGTCATTTTTTTCAGTGTTTGGACAAGGGACAATATCCTTTTCCGGTGATCCAGTCGCCCCACATACACAATATCCGGAAGGGAAGAAACCTCCTTATTCTTTCCGGAAAAATTGTGACACTCGGTGACGGGAATTTCCGTAAAATATCCCCAGTCAAATATCCTGTCCTTATGATATCCTGCCGCTTGATAAGCTTGTACCGCCGTATTTCCTGTGGCCAATATTCCCTTGATATATCGTCCATAACGGAGACGAAGCAAAGTATATTTCAGACAGCGCAGCCTGCCGGAGAATCCCAAATATTTGTATGTCTCAAGATAATTCAGAATGAAGCATCCTTGTTTGCAAGCCCGTTTGAATTGACGGTAGATGAGGGGATAAGCGTTGATTCCTGAAAAAACATGAACTGCATCCCTGTAATCATCCAAAATTTTGTCCGCTTCCTCTTCAGAGGGGCTTATAATGACCAAAGCCTTGCCCATATCGGGAACGGACCATCCCGTACCAATCCTGTCGGCGTCCATCGTGTGCTCGGCAACAAGTAAAACCTTATGATCATCAGCCAGGGCCGAGATAAGCGCTGATTGATGAATAGACAGCATATTTTGCCAAAATAAAAATTGCATGGTCTTAATTGAAAAAAGGAATGGAAGCAGGCTGCAATTTGTATCTCTCCAACGAGAAGATGACGCCGACACATAACCAAAACATGAAGTTCAAGGGCGACCCGCCTGCAAAAATATACCCCTCCGCAATAAAATGAAAAAGAAAGATGATAAGCACACCGCCCAAAAACGAAGACCAGTTATCCTCTTTTTTAACCATCTGCCATACCTTTGACAGGCTAATCAAAACAATGCATACAAAAGAAAGGCCGCCTACCAGCCCCGTCATGGAAAAAACAGCTCCCCAAGAAGTGCCGGGCTCTATCTTGCCCGATAGTAAATTGATAGCCCCGGAATCTTTGCTTACCGTCTGTGAGGAAAAGCCTATTCCCACAATCGGACTGTTTGAAAACTCATGGATTCTTGTTTGCCATGCTTTGTTTCGTGATGCAGTGATAGAACCCATATTCTCATTGCCTATCTGCTTGTTGACCAGCCCTTCAGAAAATACCTCCATCAGCGGCAATGAGATAAAGACGGAGATGCTGGCAATAAAGGCATATTTTACTAATTTGGATTGCCGTTTTCTGAACAAGAAAAATACGATGGATATAGCCCCGGCCAGAGTAGCCATATTCGCGGCCCGGGAAGAAGAAAGCAATGTCGTGGCAATACAGCATGCAAGAATGATATATTTCCAATATTCGACTTTTTGAGCAGCTATTTTTTGGGATAGAATGCCCCAAAGCATATAACACATTCCTATGCCGGCAAACGGACCCATCAGCATAGAATGCAAGGTGATGCCACCAAAGGAACCGGCATTGACGGCGAAGGCAAAGTCAATATCATTGCGTGCCAAATTGATGCCCAGAAAATAGGCTAGCAGAGAACCTGTGCCAATGAGCAGGGAAAGCCAGATCATCCATATGAACATGTTTTGGCGTAAATTAGTCAGGGATTGGGAGGTAAGCAAAGGAGAGGCAACAATCAGAAGCAGCGAAAAGTAAATAAAACGGGATTCCGCATGAAACAGGCTGGGAATATTGTTGAAGAGGATGCTGAGCGCGCAGCCGATCAAAAGAGACAAAATGCAGAACGTAATTCTTGTTGCCTTAAAAAATACATATCCGGAAGCCAGAAATAGCACTAAATAATAAATGATGACAGGATAGCTGAAAAACGCGAGGACATTACACGCAATGCACACGCTTATTGCGAATGCAACGGTATTGTGCTGTCGTATATACTGAAACATATTCAGCTTTCCCGGGGTTGCTCTCTTAAATCTCGCAGAATTGTGGCCGGAACTCCTGCTGCAAACATATAATCGGGAACGTCCTTCGCAACGCAGGCGCAAGGAGCAACCAGGGCCATTTTGCCTATGGTCACTCCCGGTTGAATAAAGGCCCGCGCTAAAACGCAACTGCCCGTTCCGATGCGAATATTCCCGAAACACCCTTCTTTCGCAACGCTTTCGCCATCGGCAGACCAGCGATGATAGCCTGTGCATAAAACGACAAACGAACTGATTGTAGAGTGGCTTTCAAGAATAATGGAACTACCTTCGGAACCGAGAAAGTAAGTATGTCCCCCAATGAAAACATGATCTCCTATCTCAAGATTTAACGCTCCGTTGATTGTAACGGAAGATGTAATGCGGACGTTTCGTCCCACTTTGGCGCCCGCCCAGCGGAGAAGCATATTCTTGAATTTAAAGAAACAGCTTTCGGGTAAAAGGTGCCAGACAAGATTCAGCAAGTATAATTTTTTTGTATTGAGCATAAGAGAAAATTCGGGAAAAAACTGCACTATCGAAACCATCCCCATGCATTGCGAATGTATAGCAAAGGTGATTGAAGAGAAAAAATTTTTGTGTAAAATCTTGATAAGGGATAATGCCATGGGCAGTAGAGATTATTTTTTTTAAATGAATCTCTGTTTTGCCTGGTATTGCGCAGGACTGCACTGAGTCCGGCCGTGCTAGAGCCACCCGTGCGCATGAAGACCATGAAGTGGTTTAGGTAATGAGTGGAAATGCGGTGCTTTTCAATGAAGCGGAGCATGAGCTCGAAATCCGCCGCACTGCCGATAGAGGGATCAAACATGCCGTACTGCTCAAAGCACCGCCTGGTGCAGTAAAAGGTGGGATGGGCGGGATTCCAGCCTTTCTGGAATGCTCCGGGGCGGTAGGGGAAACCCTGCCAGGTGCGGACAACCTGGCGTCTGGAATTGACGTAGGACAGATTGCCGTGCACGGCATCCGGTCGGTTCAGGGCAAAGGCACGGGCAATGTCTTCCAGAACCAGGTTGTCCTGGTAGTAATCGTCTCCGTTGAGGAAGCCGATCACGTCTCCCTCAGCCATGCGGATGCCTTTGTTCATGGCATCGTAGATTCCCTGGTCCGGTTCGGATATCCATTTCATGCGGCCGGAGAATTTGGGAGCATATTTTTCAATGAGCTCTTTTGTCCCATCCTTGCTGGCCCCGTCCACCACAATGTATTCCACGTCCGGGTAGGTTTGTCGCAGAACGCTCTCCAGTGTGTCTTGCAGTGTTGTCACACTGTTGTAACAAACCGTGATAACTGAAATCTTCATTTTGGGAAAATCACGTTAAAGGGTCTCCGTTTGATGGCTCCCATTATAAAATCCACTGTTCCCCCGCAGCCCCCTGGTATGCGGGTCTTTGGGCATTACGGTAAGGGCGGGTTTACCCAGGGCGTCCGGGCGCTGGTGAATGCCTTCCTCTTTGATGACCTTGTAGAAGGTATAAAGAAGGATGTTCAGGTCATACCGGAAGGAGAGGTGACGTTTGTAGCGCAGGTCGTAGCACACCCGTTGGCGGAAGGTGAGGTTGTTGCGGCCGTGGATCTGGGCCAATCCCGTGATGCCCGGGGGCAGGGCCATTCTTTTTTTCCGGGTAGAGGGGGTAAAGATGGCCATTTGCTCCGGAATCCACGGGCGGGGGCCGATGAAACTCATGTCACCCAGCAGGACGTTGACGAGTTCCGGCAGTTCATCCAGGGAAGTGCGGCGTAGCAGGGAGCCCAGAAAGGTGGTGCGCTGTTCGTCCGGCAACAGGCGCCCCTCCGCGTCCCTGGTGTCTTTCATGGTTTTGAATTTGATGATATAAAAGGGTTTGAGGCCGCGCCCGATGCGCTTTTGCAGGAAAAAGGGCGGCGTCCGTTGAATGACGACCAGCAGGACGGCCAGGATGGCGAATAACGGAATCAGGCACACCAGGCTGAGCAGCGCGACCGTGAAGTCCAGGACGCGTTTGCCACAGCGGCCGTAAAAGTCGGCGGGCAGCGGGTTGCCTGAGGAGGCCTTGGTTGCAGAGCGTGGCATGGGATTTGGTACGGGGGAGATGGAGGGTAAGGAGATACTAGATTTTCAGGGGCATGCGGCCTGCCATGGCGGCGCTGTGGCTGTCGGTTCCCCACCAGGAGTAAATCCCGGCGGAGAAGAGGTCTTTTGCCCTGGCGGCGGCGGATTTGCCGTAAAAACCGCCAAGGGAGCCCACATTGCCTTGAAATTTGACTTTTTCCTTTTGTGCAAGGTCCAGGAGTTCTTCCTGGGGAAGGAGGCGCCCGTAACGTTCCGGATGAGCCAGCACCGGGGCATATCCTTTGTCCCGGATGGCTGTGAACATGTCTTTCCATGTGCCGGGGAGATAGTGCTGGGGCAGTTCTACAAGCAGGTGCGTGCCGTCATACGTGAGCGGGGCATATCGGCTGATTTGTTCCTCAAACCGATCGTCCAGCATATATTCGGCGGCCAGTTTGAGTTCAAATTGTTCATTTATAACGGAGGCCAGCAGTTGTTCGAAGCGGCGGCGGAGGAAGTCCGGCGTGTTTTCCGGATAACAGGCCTTGATGTGGGGGGTACAGTAGGCCCCCTTCAGGCCGAAGGATTTAAGACGCCGTATGATGCCCAGGCTTTCCTGCAGGGAGGATGCTCCGTCGTCTACTCCCCACAGGATATGGGTATGCATGTCCATGCCGTCCGGGAAGAGGCTGGAGGTCGTATGCCTGGGGGTAAACAGGTTGCGGAACATGGTTTCACAGGTGGAGTGCCACAGGGAGGGGGGCTAGTTTTTCCCGGCGGCTTCTCTGCCGGAGCCATAGCTGTACCGGTAACCGTAGTTGTAACCGTAATAGCTGTAGCTTGAGGACTTGAAGTCCACGGCGTTGATGATGTAAGCGAGATTCGGCAGTTTGCCGCTATCCGCCAGTTTTTGTATTTGGTTGAAATACCGTTTGTCTATCATTCCGCTGCGGATGAGATACAGGGAAATATCGCTCAAAGCCGCAAGGATGGCTGTATCTGCCAGTATGCCGTAAGGTGGTGTGTCAATGATGACGGCATCGTATTTTTTTCTGAAACATTCCAATATCTGTGCCAGGAGAGGCTGGCTAAGCAACGTGACGGGGTTGGGCGCGGCAGGGCCCGTGCCCAGGAAGTCGAATGGGGTGTTGTTTTCTCCGGCCTGACGGATGATATGGAAAGGATCGTCCACTTGGTTGAGCAGAATGGAGGTGAGTCCGCGGCGGCCATGGCCGCCCATTTGACGGGTTAGGGAGAATTTGCGCAAGTCCCCGTCAATGAGCAGGACTTTTCTTCCGGCTTTAGCAAAGGTTGCGGCCAGGTTGGCAGAGGTGAAGGTTTTGCCTTCTCCGGGGGTGGTGGAAGTGAGCATAATCACATGCCCCCCTTCATCGGGACGGGGAAGAAGGGAGTCTACGTTGTTGCGCAGGATATGGAAGCATTCCGCCATCACAGACTGTTCCTCCTTAATGAAGAGCGAGGTGTTTTTGCGCTCTTTTTTGCTCATCCGGGGCAGTTCCGCGATGATGGGCTGTCTGGTTTGGCCTGTCAGGTCATGCTTGTTTTTCACCTTGTTGTTCATCATGCCCAGACCCAGGAAGGCAAAAAAGCACAGAGCTGCACCGCCAAGGGTGCCGGCCGCGATATATTGTTCCGTTTTAGGGGCGATGGGGAGATCCGACCCGTGGGCGGTTTCCAGGACTCTGGCGCTGGATTCTGCGGCTGCCAGGGCCATGGCGTTTTCCTGCTCCTTGCTCAGCAGGTTCAGGTAAAGTTCTTCCTTGACCTTGTGTTCCCGGATCAGGGGGGTAAATTCCTGTTCCTTGGTAGCCGTCTTGGTCAGGCGTTCCGAAAGAGTCTCGCGTTTTTTCTTGAGTTCTTCAAGTTTAAGGTTTTGATTGCTGCGGTAGTTGGCCAGGGCTTTATTGGCGGCGGAGAGGGTGGAATCCATCCGTTCCCGCAGTCCTACGGCGATGGGGTTTTGGGAGCCCGCACTCCCCGCTATTTTCTGATATTCCAGAAAGGCTTCATTGTAGCCTTCTATCTGGCGGGAAATGCCGTTGTCCGCCAGCCCGGTATCCACGGAGATGAGGCCATCGTTGCGGACGGTTTTCTTCAGGTTGTCTGCCAGGACGGCCGCCAGCTTGATCTGGGTTTCCAAGTCAAAGATTTCCTTTTCCAGCGCCTGGGCTGAACTGAAGTCCGCGCTTATGGTGGTTTCCGCGTTTCCGGCGATATCGTTTTTTGTTTTAAAATCCGTAAGTTCCTTGCCTGCCTTGTTCAGGCTTTTTTCCAGTTCCTCCAGGCGCCCTTCAATGAATTTCTTCGTCTTTTGGGCAGCCAGTTTTTTTTCATCAATGGAAACCTGGTTGTAAACGGCGATCAGCTGGTTGAGAACGTCGGCAGCTTTCTGCGGGTTATTTGCCGTAAGCGTCATTTCCAGCAGGCTGGATTCCTTGACGTCCGGTCTGGTAACGGAGAAGTTTTTTAAGAGGCCATGGGCAGTTTCCAGAACGGTAAGGTGGTTAATGATGATAGGTTTGCCGTCCCATTCCTCGTTCATCAGGGAAGTAGGATGGATGGAGACGGTGGCGAAGGGAAGGGCGATGGATTGTCCGTACGTTCCTTCTAAAGTTGTTGTCTTTTTCTGGCTGGTGGTATAGGCCAGAATGAAGTTTTGTTCTCCCCGGGGAGTGATGGAGAAGGAGCAGGAGCGCTGTTTTCCAATTTCTTCAAAGACGGCCAGGATGGGGCTGCTGTTGTAAAGCTCTATTTTCCGGAAATCTTGGGAGTACCAGTAAGAAGTGTTGAGTTTGAGGTCTTCCACCACTTTTTTCATGACGGCGGTGGATTTGAGGATGAAACTTTCATTGGCCAGATTGGCGGCGCCGGAATCAATGCCCAGCTCTGACATGATCCGGTCAGAGGAAGCGTCCGTTCCCGATTTTGCATCCCGCATGATGATGCTGGCCGTTTTCTGGTAAACGTAGTTTTGTCTTCCCGCCAGATAAAAGGCCAGCATTCCTCCCGCTACGGCAGCCAACATGATGATGAACCAGTAGCGGCGCAGGATGGCGAGGGCCAGATCCAGGGAAAGATTTGATTCTTCCTCCTCCATAACGGGAGGCGAGGGAGAGGGACGGTTTACCATAAGGGAGAGAGGGTAAAAAATGTTGGGAGAGAATACTGGAAATTTGGGGCATTGGCCCGATTGAACCGGACTGTTCTCCGTATTTCTATTTCCGATATAATCGGCTTCGAAGAGGGAGCAGGGTGAGGTTCGTTATAAGCATAAAGCGATTACGGCCAGAGTGACGCCGAGTCCGGAAAGCCCCCAGCCGTACCACTGGGCGGCGTCGCTGCGCGTATTGACCTTGCGTTCCGAAGGCGTTACATAAATGATGTCGTTCTGCTGGATGTAGTAATAGGGAGAGGTGAACAGATCCTTGCTACGCAAGTCAATGCTGGCGATCTGGCGGGTTCCGTTGGTTTCTCGAATCAGCGTAACGTCCCGGTTGCCGTCAATGTTCAAGTCGCCTGCCCGGCTGATGGCCTCCAGAATCGTGAGGCGTTGCCCTTCAATGGTGTAGGTTCCGGGGGAGTTGACTTCCCCCAGCACGGAGAATTTGAAATTCATGATCTGCACGTTGACGGAGGCATCCCGGATGTAGTCGTTATTCTTGAGAGTCGCGGCAATATCGGTTGCCAGCTGGGAGCAGGTCTTGCCCGCGGCCTTCATCTTGCCGATGACGGGCAGAACAATGTAGCCTTGAGCGTCCACCAGGTACCCTTTAGGCTTGTTGTTATTGTTGTTGTTGGTGGCGCCGATCTCGGACATGGCGAAGGGCGCCGTGAGTTCCGGCTGCTTGCTGCTGACTGCGATGTAGAGCTGGTCATCCTTCTGGATGGTCGTTTGGTAGTTTGCCTTGATTCTTTCCTTGGAGTTGTCGGAAACGTCTTGGATGTAAAGGACTTCCTTGGGGCTAACGCAGGAAGGAAGGAGGCTGGCTCCTGCCAGGGCTACGGAACACAGGAGAGCTTTGCTGAAGAGATGGTGTTTGTTCATTAGTTGAAATAATAATAGGAATAATGGAAGGGGGGGATGTTAGAAGGATCTGGTCGCCTCCGTGGTAGAGGGGAGGGAAAGATCGTTCTGCAGAAGGGTTTTCCCCAGTTTGTTCTGGAAGGCTTCGTTGCATTGCTGGATGCCTTCCCGGACCAGGACTTTCCGGGCTGTCCGGAAGACCAGGGAAATATCCAGCAGGAAGGAAACGCGGCGCACGTAAAGTACGTCGTAGCACAGGCGGCGGCAGAAGGGAATTCCGTTGCGTCCGTGGATCTGAGCCATGCCGGTGATGCCCGGCCGGACGGAATAGCGCTGGCGGCAATAATGAGGAGGAAGGGTTTTCATCTGGGAGGGAATCCAGGGGCGGGGGCCTACGATGACCATGTCTCCTTTCAGGATGTTGATCAGTTGGGGAAGCTCATCCAGCGAATTGGTGCGGAGGAAGTTGCCGAGCGGGAACAGTCTCTGGTTGTCCGGAAGGAGGCACCCATATTCGTCACGCGCATCCGTCATCGTTTTGAATTTGATGATTTTGAACAATTTTCCCTGATATCCAACGCGCGTTTGAAGAAAGAAGGGGGATTTTCGCGTGAATAAAAGAAGAAGCACAGATATCGTTAGCAGCAGCGGGCTGAGAATGACAAGCGCTATCCCGGCGAACAGGCTACTGATGACAGGTTTGCAGATACGCATGTACATAAAGGCTAGGGCACAAATAGCGGATTGCAAATCCGGTGTCAATAGTAATCATTAAAGAAAAAATACTTATTTGACATGTCTCTGAAAATTATAAAGACAAAATTATAAAAAAATATGTTCTATTTTTGAAATAAAATATTGATAAATAACATGTTGCATAATATTTTAGTGTTCCCCATTATTTTGATAGGATTTGCAATCCGTTGAATATTTTCTTATATTCGGGTGTGAATTACATATAATAATTTTTTTGTTACAAAAGTTTCGTTGAATTTACAAAATCAATCGCATAATAGAAACGGAATGGGGAAATTTGAGTTTGTATTGTTTTTTGACGCGGAGGGAGTAATTCCACAGGAAAAAAAACTCGGTGTTCTTTGATTTTCGGGGAGGGGCATGCGTCATGTTTTTTTCATGATGGAGCTGTTTCCGGCAGACAAGAAATCTTCAGGAGGAAGAGAACAGGTGCCTTGGTTTGGCCTTGAGTTCGGCTTCCGGTATTGTTAATATAGATGCCACGTATGGCATTGGATGCGCAGGAGCGTCATGTATTTGAGCATGAAGAGGACCATCCTCCCGTTTGGATGGGAATGGCGTGGGGAGTTGTTTCCGTACTGGCCGGAGCGGCTTTGCTGGCTTCCATGCTGACTTTTGACGTCCGGGAAATAAGCTGGAATTATCTCAATAAGTCCGGCGAGGTGATGGAAGGGACGACCAATCTTCTGAATGTGGTGGGGCTGTATGGCGCCGGCATCGTTTACTGGGTGCTGGGGGGAATGGCCTGGATGCTGGTGATTTTGCTGGCCTGGTGGGGATGTTACCGTTTTACCCACCGCGGACAGCTGACCCGCGGTGTGATCTATGGTGGCGTCTTTCTGCTGGTGAGCGGGTGCCTGTTCCTGACTGCCGGCCATGTTACGGGGGCGGAATGGGTAGAGCGTCATCAGGTGCTGGGCGCCGGGGGCCTTGTCGGCAATCTTCTCGGAACGAATCTCCTGATTCCTTTGGCGGGAGTGTCTGTCATTCTGGCTGTTTCCGGGCTGGGATACATCATTGCCTTGATCTATGCGGCGGGCCTGCGGCTCCGTCCCCTTTTCCGCGCTGTTCTCCGGGAGTTCCGCTCATGGAGAATGAACAGGAAAGAAAAAAAGATGGAACGCCGTTCCTCCCAACTGGCCAGAGAAGCAGCCCGCGTGAGAGCCAGCATGCAGGATGCGGCCCTGTCCTCTCCTCCTTCCGCCAGACGGAGCCGTGCGGCTTCTTCCCGCTTGCACCGTACCGGGGATGATCTGGAAGGGTTGTATAATGAAGTGGCCGCCGCTTCTTCTGTCCGGATGTCCGCATCTTCCAAAAAATCTTCCGCTTCGCGGACGCAGGGGAACCTGCCGCTGACGACGACTCCGAAAATCACAGTGGCGGAGCCTGCGGAAATCAAGCCTGCGCCCAAGGTGCAGCCTTTCGCCAAAATAGCCACGCCGCCTACGGAGGAATTCAAGGATTATCAGCTTCCCGGTTTCGAACTGCTGCATTATGAGGAAAAGCCGGACGGACCCACGGATGCGGACCGGGAGGAAATGCTGGAAATCCAGCAAAAAATCATTGAGACGCTGACGACGTTCCGCGTGGATGTGACGCCGGGGGACATCACCCGCGGCCCGACCATCACCCGGTATGAGGTATACCCCGCGCGCGGCGTGCGCGTGAACACGTTTGACCAGTACTCCAAGGATATCGCACTGGCGACCAGAGCGGAAAGCGTGAACATCGTGGCCCCCATTCCGGGCAAGGACACGGTGGGTATTGAAATCGTCAACCGCAAAAAGGTGGCCGTTCCGCTCCGGGAACTGCTCCAGGACCCCGAATTCTGTTCTCCCAAAAAGAAAATTCCGCTGGCCCTGGGCAAGGACGTGTATGGGCGCACCGTGATAGGGGACCTGGCCTCCATGCCCCACCTGCTGGTGGCGGGAGCTACGGGCTCTGGCAAATCCGTGTGCATCAACAGCATCATCTCTTCCATGCTGTTGAAATTCAGGCCGGATGAACTCAGGCTGATTCTGGTGGACCCCAAGGTGGTGGAAATGCAGCCGTACTCCAAGCTGCCTCATTTGATCGTCCCCGTGGTGACGGATCCCAAAAAGGTGCCGAATGCCCTGCGCTGGTGCGTGAATGAAATGGAGCACCGCTACCACTGCTTTGCCAAGGTGGGCGTGCGCAATTTTGAAGCCTTCAACAAGCGGCCGCCTGAAATGCCCGCGGAAGAGGAAGAAGAACCGGAATCCGGAGAAGTGGACGAGGCGCTGGCGGAATCCATCGCCCGGGAGCTGGAATCCCAGGGGGAATGGCCTGCGGAAGAGGATGACGAACTGGACCTGGACGACGACGGCGTGATTCCCGAACGCTTCCCCTACATCGTGATCATCATTGACGAGCTTGCCGACCTGATGCAGACGGTAGGGGCGGACATTGAAACCAACATCGGCCGCCTGACACAGAAAGCCCGCGCTGCCGGGATTCACCTCATTGTCGCCACGCAGACGCCGCGGCGGCAGGTGGTGACGGGTACCATCAAGGCCAATATTCCCACGCGCATCGCCTTCCAGGTAGCCAGCGGCACGGACAGCCGCGTGATTCTGGACAGGCAGGGGGCGGAAAAGCTGGTGGGGAAGGGCGACCTTCTGTACCTGCCGCCCGGTTCCGCCCAGGTGGAACGCGCCCAGGGCGCATTTATTTCCGATGACGAGGTGGAAGCCCTGGTGGCCCACTGCGCGTCCCAGGCCAGGCAGAAATTCCATGAAGAGGTCCAGAAGACGCTGGACGAAGCCTCCCATGGCGGAGCGGACAGCCCGCTGGATGACGCGGAGGAGGAATGCTACGCCAAATGCCTGGAAGTGGCCCTTATTGAACGCAAAGTAAGCACATCCCTCCTGCAGCGGCGCCTGAGCATCGGCTACGGACGCGCCGCGCGCATGATGGACCTGCTGGAATCCCGCGGAATCATTGCTCCTGCAGACAACACCAACCGCCCGCGCAAGGTGCTGGTGGAATAAAGGACAACCTTCTTAATTTCCTCTCTGTCATGAATAAAATCCTTTCCGTGTCCGCCCTCCTGGGAGGCATGCTGCTGGCGGCTTCCTGTTCCCAGCAGGTGCAGCCCGTCAAAAAAGCAGGCAGAAGCCCGGTTTACGTTGGAAAAGTGGAGCGGGTTTACCCCCGCCACAACTATGTGCTGATTGCCCTGGCCGGTACCGTGTATGAACCGGGAACAGTGCTTATCTCCCAATCCGCCGGTTCCGGGGAAAACCGGCGTGTCGCCAACCTCATCGTGACGGAAGAGAGAATGGGGCGCACGCGCATTCCGGCGGACATACGCAGCGGCACGGCGGAAAAAGGCGACCTGGTGTTCCTGTACCAGAATCTGGCCGCGCCGGAAAGCTCCGGAAAAACGGGGGAAGAGCCCACAGACACTCCCGAACCCGGAAAGGAAATCACCCCCCCCGTATCTCCCGACGGCCTGCTGCCGCTGCCCGGTGAGCGCCCCGCTGAGCCGGAGGGCCCCGCGGACAAACCTTCTGCAAACCCCGGCGCTCATTCCATTCAGGATGAAATCATGAAAGATCTGGATACCGTTCCGGGTACTTTGGAGGATTCCTTGAGAGCGGTAAGTCCGGAGAAAAAATCGGCAAGGTGATTTTTTAGATTCATTCAATAAATGCTTGTCTTTTGGCATCCCCCCGGTAGGATGAATCCACTTACACAAATTGGTGACTAGTTTATGAAATCCATCAAAGGCACAGAAACAGAAAAAAATCTCCTCAAGGCGTTTGCCGGGGAGTCCGAAGCCCGCAACCGTTACACCTACTTTGCCGGTGTGGCCAAAAAAGCCGGTTACGAGCAGATCGCGGCCATTTTCCTGGAAACGGCTGACAATGAAAAGGAACACGCCAAAGTGTTCTTTAAACTGTTGAAAGACGCCTGCATTGAAGTGACGCATACCGTTTGCACGGCCCCCCTGGAATCCACGGAGGAATGCCTGCTGGCCGCCGCCGCCGGAGAACACGAGGAGTGGTCGGACATGTACCCCGCCTTTGCCGAAGTGGCGGACAGGGAAGGTTTCCCCGCCATTGCGGAAACCTTCCGCAAGATCGCCACGGTGGAACAGCACCATGAAGCCCGTTACCGCAAACTGGCGGAGAACGTGCGCGAAGGCGCCGTATTCGCCAAGAAGCAGGAAACCCAGTGGAAGTGCCGCAATTGCGGTTACATCCACACCGGAGACACGGCTCCCAAGGTATGCCCCGCCTGCGTGCATCCCCAGGCATTCTTTGAAGTGCTGGCAGACAACTTTTAATCATTTTCCAGTCGGAAACATGATTGGGGCCGGTTTCACGATCTGATCGTGTGATCGGCTCCTTTTTTCCATAAGGACAACCCCATATAATGAACAGGGACAGGGAACGCACGGAAGCGGCGTGGAGGACATATAGCCGGAAACTCTGGAAATTCGGCGGCAGTTACGGACTGGGAATCGCCCTGATGCTCGTCCTGCTGGTGTTGACGTTTGCCGGCACTTTGCACCAGGTCCGGCTCGCTCCCTCCCTGGGATCGGAGGCGGCCATAGAATCCTTCTTCGGCGCTCCTTACGTGCTTATTCCGCTGGGAGGGGAACATTCTCTGATTTCCCTGCCGCTGCCCGGCATGGGCATTACATGCGCCCTCCTGTTCGTCAACTTGCTCATAGGCGGCATGTTCCGTGTAAAATGGACGTGGAGGCATGCGGGCATTCTGATTGCCCACGGCGGAATCCTTCTTCTGCTGGCCGGCATCATGCTGGGCAACAGAATGACTGTGGCCGTGGACCAGGTGGAACTGCCGCAGGGCGACCGCGTGCATGAGCGCGAGCTTCCCTTTGACATCCGCCTCAACCGCTTTATTCCGGAATTCTATCCCGGAACATCCAAGCCGAAATCTTATGAATCCCAGATCACCATTTTCCCGGAATCCGGCGGCCATTATGACGCCGTCATCCGGATGAATGAACCGCTGCGGGTGTCCGGCTGGACCCTGTACCAGATGAGCTGGGGCCAGGACTCCCTGCATCCGGGCAGGCTGATATCTATTCTCCGCGCCGCTCATAATCCGCTGGAACAAATGCCCAAATGGTCTTCCTACATCATTGCCGTAGGATTGCTGTGGCATTTTGCCCTGGTCTTCGGTAGATACCTGCGCCGCAAGCCGGAACAAAGGCTGGAAAAGGAGCCCGTTCCGAAACAGTCCGGCGGAAACGTTGAGGGGGCCGGGCTGGGGAAACCCTGGCGTCTGGCCGGTATTTGCGTTTTGGTGGCCGGAATCTTTGCCGTCGGTATGCTGGCGGCCAGGCCGTCCGTCCATACGGTCCATGTGGAACGCTATACGCCCTGGTCTTCCTCCTTGGTGGAAAAGGTGGAGGGCATGGCCGTTCTGGATGGGGGCCGCGTCAAGCCCGCCTCCACGTATGCCGGATTCCATCTGCTCCGGACCTTGGGCAGGAGGAGCTTCTCCATAGATACTCCGGACGGCAGGAAAAAGCTCACTCCGGTGGAGTGGATGCTGGACTGCATGTTCAGACCGGAATTTGCGGAGCAATACCCGGTATTCCTGGTCAACCGGGAGGAAGTGGTGCGCCGCCTGCATCTGCCGGACCAGGCGGACAAAAGGAAAAAATACTCCTATGCCCAGATTGCCGGCCAGTGGGAGGAAATGTCCCATGCCGTGAGGGAAATACGGATGCTGGGAGAAACGCAGCTCACGGAGGCGCAGAAGGAAATCCTGGCGCTTTCACGCAACTTTGACGTGGCGCGCGGCTGGATGCTCTCTTCCCGCATCATGCTGGAAGACCCCTCTGCCATGGAACGGATGGAATTTCCCCGGTGGTTCCCTGTATCCGGACATCATGAAGAACAGAAGTGGACCGCCGTTCCGGGGAAGGGCGTCGGAGCTTTTCTGGCCATGGCTTCCCTGATGGAGCGCAAGGCCATTGAGGAAGAAGAACCGAAAGGCGGAGAGCTGCGCGCCAAGGCGGAAAATCTGCTGATGGAACGGCTGGTACAGCCGAATGAAGCCGCTTCCGCCGGGGAACGGAATGCCCTGAACCGGGAAATTTTCTATTACCGTCTTGACCCGCTGTATGTTTCCCTGGCTGTCTTTGTGGCCGCCTTTGTCTGCCTGGTGGTCTGCGCGCTGTTCCGCCCCATGCGGAATGCTCCGTTCTGGAGGCGTTTTCTGCGGCCCGGCGGTTTCAGCCCGGCGTGGATTCTGGGCGCGGCGGGCGCGGCCGTTCTGGTGGCCGCCCTGACCATACGTGTGCTGATCACCATGAGGTCCCCGGTAGGCAATACCTATGAAACCATCGCCTTCATCGCCTGCATGGGCGTGATCTGCGCGCTGGTAGCGGAACTCTTCAGCAAAAAGGGAATTGTGCTGGCGGCCGGGTTGATCCTGGGGGCGCTCTCCTGCCAGATGGGCATCATGTATGAATCTTCCCAGGCCGTGGACCACATGGACCCGCTCGTGGCCATCCTGCGTTCCAACTTCCTGCTTTCCACCCACGTCATCACCATCGTCCTGGGGTATGCGGCCGGACTGCTGGCGGCGGTGCTTTCCCATGTATATCTGCTGGCCTCCCCCCTGCGCCTGGTCGGACGGAAAACGGAGCAATCCCTGGACCGCATGGCATACGGCATCCTATGCTTCTCCCTGGTCTTCACGCTGGTGGGCACCGTCTTCGGCGGCATCTGGGGCAATGAATCCTGGGGGCGTTTCTGGGGGTGGGACCCCAAGGAAAACGGAGCATTAATGATTGTGCTGTGGCAGCTGACCGTGCTTCACGCCAGGAAAGCGGGGTGGCTTTCTCCGTGGCTTCTCCACTTCAGCAACGTACTTGGCGGCGTCATCATCGCCTTTGCGTGGTGGGGCGTGAACATGCTGGGAGTGGGGCTGCATTCCTACGGCTTCACATCCGGGCGGGATGCCCTGGACATCTTCTATTGGTCGGAAGCTGTGCTTTGCGTCCTCTTCATTATCCTGCATTACCGCGCCCTCCGGCAGGCGGAGATGAGGTAATTTTGTGACGGTTTTCCGTTGACCGACCGGGCAAAAGTGCGGACATGCGGTATTTTCGTTTTTGCAGGAAAGGGAAGCAAACGGTATTACAGAAGTAAAAATGGGAAAAGGAGTTCTTTCCCCATTTTATCCTTGCCGTTTCATCCCGTCTGGCATATACTTCCACTACCTCATGCAGGGATAGCTCAGTGGTAGAGCGGCTGTCTTACACACAGTTGGTCGGGGGTTCGAATCCCTCTCCCTGTACCATTAATAAACCCCACAAGTTATTAAACTTGTGGGGTTTGCTTTAATGCAGTCTTGTATATCAGGTGATTCTGAACAGAGTTAACAAGAGGCTCTATCTTGTTGGGTCAAGGACAGTCTCAATAAGAAATTGAGATGATCAGGAAATCATGGTGTTTTGAAAAGGGATATTTAAACTTGGGTCTCTTTATGTATAATTCCTTTTTACATTTGTCTTGAAAATTTTCTTCCAATGTATTCAGGATGAATATGCAAGTCATTCATATTAAATCAATAAACATTAATATGAAAAGATTCTTTCATAATACGAATTTTGTTTTTCCAGGGGGATTTAATGTCATTTCATGAGAAGTAACTGAAGTCTTAACGTATCAGGCGTCTTTCATTGAGGGTGCCACAGGTTCTACATTGTCTGCAAATCATTTAACAACATGATTTACAAGACAATGAATAATACCCAAATTACCCAGGAACCCCGTTATCCCTTCGTTCCCATGTTCGCCAATGGGCAACCGCAGGCCGACTTCTACGTCAACGGCATCACCGCCCCCGTTCTCATCTCCCCAC
>OFMD01000068.1_pt1 | contig 91340 bp, 92 predicted proteins | sample 1541211 | NCBI WGS metagenome assembly OFMD01 (sample SAMN04209231, study PRJEB22552) | human gut metagenome | biome: gut; material: feces | host: Homo sapiens | place: USA: Oklahoma | reverse complement strand
TTAATCTCCGAAAAAAATGCGTAAGCGTCAAAAACACGGCGTTGTCTGAGTTTAAACTTTTAAGTATTATCGATTAAAACGAAGACAACATTGTGTTTTCAGCGCCTATTTTTTTCGACCTCTGTCGGTTAAAAAACATTTCAGAATAATTAAAAAGCAATTTTAATCTCCGAAAAAAATGCGTAAGCGTCAAAAACACGGCGTTGTCTGAGTTTAAACCTATTTAAACTGCCACGTTTTTAAATCCTTTACCTCATTGTACATGGTACGGTAGCTCTCATAACGTGTTTTCGGTACCTCTCCGTCCAGGACCGCCGTTCGCACGGCACAGTCCTTGTCATCCATATGGGCACAGTTGGGATAAAATCTGCAATTTTCAATATACTCATGAAATTCAGGGAAGCAATCCGGAAGGTCCTCCTTCATGATTACTTCGTTTTTGAGTATTTCCAGACTCGCAAACCCGGGGGTATCCGCAACGTAGCCGCCTTCAAGCTTGTGCAATGTACACTCTCTTGTCGTATGCTTTCCTCTTCCGAGCTTTTGACTTATCTCCGCCGTCTTGATTGAAAGGTCGGGATCAATCCGGTTAAGAAGCGTTGACTTGCCTACACCGGAATTTCCGGTGAAGGCACAGGTTTTGCCCTCGAGTAATTTTTTTATTTCCCCGACGCCCTCGCCCGTTTTGCCGGAGGCAATAACGGTTTCAAAGCCGACTTTTTTATAAGTTGAATAAAGCTCGCCGATATCCGCAAGGTCGGCTTTGTTTAAAACAATGACAGGCTCTATTCCCCGACTTACGGCAATGGCCGTCAGTCGGTCAATAAGCAGCGTATTCGGCCTTGGCTCCGCACCCGCAACCACTATTATCAGCCTGTCAATGTTGGCGACGGGCGGCCTTAACAAAAAATTCTTTCTCGGCAAAACCTCATCTATGGTGTTTTCCGCCCTTTCCTCCTCGTTGACGCTTATGACAACCCTGTCACCGCACATCGGAGTAATTCCGTTTTTGCGGAAAACACCTCTTGCTTTACATTCGTAAAGCACCTGAGCGGATTCTACATAGTAGAATCCGCCTATTCCCTTTATGATTATGCCCTGTTTCTGATTTTCCTTTAAGCTTAAATCTTTTTCAGCCATAAACACCTTTCTTATATCCTGATAAAATGATTTTAATTCCGTTTATAAAGCAGGCGAATTGGAAAAACCAATTCGCCGTGCAAGTTTAAGAAATTGTAATCTTGGTATCAGTTGTTACGCTACTGCCTACCATTGGATTTGTTCGAAGTGCCGTATCCGAGTCAGTCTTACCGTCACCGTATACAACATTTGTAAAGCCTTCCGCCTCGAGTTTTGCCTTTGCCTCTGCCATAGTCATGCCGAATACGGAAGGTATGGACTTCTTTGTAGCAATCGTATAGGTTTTCTGATTTGAAAGAACACCCGGTGTCTTCGTAAAGTCTGCGGTTGCGGAATAGACCATGTTACCACCGATTTTAATAACAATCTGCTTACCTGATCCCGTACCTACGACCGTTTCCGTATGTGTACCGCCGGCACAGTTTACTTTCTTTGAGTCAAACTGAACGTTGTCAACAAAGATCTCAAGTGTTTCGGTAGAACCGGTATTCGGTAGCGTAATCGTGATGTTGACGGAGGAGTTTGCAGCCTTTCCGGTGCTTATGACGATATCAATCTTCGTACCCTTTGAAACTGCCGTACCCTCGTCAATGCTCTGCTCTATTATCTGTCCTTCCGGCTTATCGGAATCCTCTTCCCTTACTCTGCCGAGCTTAAGACCGATTTCCTCAAGATAATCCTTTTCAATCTCTGTCTTGTTTGTCTTATAGTTGAGTCCGAGAAGTCCGGGAACTTTTACATCGTTCTCATTTACGTCAGTTGAAACATAAACGGTGATGGTTGTTGTAGTATCTGCCTTTGTTCCCTCTTTCGGGTCAGAGGAGATAACAAGACCCGGATCCATGCTGTCGTCGTACTGAGTTATAACCTTTATGCTTGTGAAGCCTGCAGCCGAAAGTTCGGATTTTGCAGCGGCAATTTCATGTCCCTTTATCTTCGGAACCTCAACAAGAGAACCGCCGGAAACAACCTCAAGCTTTATCGTACTGCCCTTTTTGGCCTTTGCTCCGCCGTATGGACTCTGGTTACAAACCTGACCTGCCTGATAGGTTGTAGAGGTAACGTACTTAACCTCAAACTTCCAGTCATCGGTATACTCCTTGTTGTTTTCGATTTCCTCGGTATAGACCTTTCCGAGAAGCTCGGGTACTTCAATCTTGTCGTTTTTGAAGATATCCGTGAAAAGAGCAAGGATGATAACAACTAAAATAACAACGCCGAGAAGTGCCGACATAACGCCGATAAGTATAGGAAGAACCTTGTTGTGCTCCTCTTCCTCGTCCTCAATCTCATCCTCGGCTTCCTCCGGCTGCGGAGGAACGGGAGCGCCGGCTGTCGGAATAACAGTCGTTGCCTGCTGACCGATATACTTTGTCGGCTCCTTGTCAACAAAGTAGCTGTAGTCAAACTTTATAGCCGGATTTCTTCTGAACTCATCAAGGTCAAGAAGCATTTCGGCAGCGGACTGATATCTGTCCTTTATGTTCTTCTGCATGGCTCTGAGCGTTATCTGCTCAAGACCCACAGGAATCTGAGGATTTATTTCTCTCGGGTGAACAGCCTCATTCTGTAGCTGCATGATTGCAACGGAAACCGCGCTGTCAGACTCAAAAGGAAGCTTACCCGTTATCATCTCGTAGAGAACAACACCGACAGAGTAGATATCCGCCTTATCATCTGTTATTTCACCGCGTGCCTGCTCCGGACTGATGTAATGCACGGATCCGATGGCACTCTCTGTCATCGTTCTTGTTTCGCCTCTTGAGAAACGTGCAATACCGAAGTCCGTAACCTTGATGTTGCCGTTTTGAAGAAGCATGATATTTTGCGGCTTTACATCTCTGTGAACAATGCCCTTGTCATGTGCATGCTGCAAAGCCCTTAAAATCTGAGTTGTGAAATGAACAGCCTCTTTCCAGTTAATAACCTTTTGCTGTTCGATATACTCCTTGAGCGTTATGCCCTCGATATACTCCATGACGATATACTGCAGTCTGTCACCGAACGAAACATCGTATACCTTTACGATATTCGGATGGCTGAGTACTGCAATAGCCTTTGATTCGTTTTTGAATCTTCTGCGGAATTCCTCGTTTGCAAGGAACTCCTCCTTGAGTATCTTGATTGCAACTATGCGGTCATCTATGTTGTCGTATGCCTTGTATACAACCGCCATACCGCCGACTCCGATTATTTCTCTGATTTCATAACGACCATCGAGTCTTTTTCCTACGTAACTATCCATTTTCGCACACTCCCGTGAAGATTACACTAATAGTAAACACTACTTACAATTAATACGCTACGGCGACAACCGTTATGTTATCCGCACCGCCTTTTTCGTTTGCCATGTCAACAAGTGTATCTGCAAAATCTGTGTAGGGCCTGTCACATACAACGCGGTAAATATCTGACTGATCCACGAAGTTTGAAAGCCCGTCCGTACAAATGAGAAGAACATCGTCCGACGTTGTGTCTTCGGCAAGGAAGTCTGCTTTTACTTCCTCATCAACGCCAAGGGCACGCGTTATAAGATTTTTGCGTGGGTGGCTTTTGGCTTCATCGGGTGTTATTTCACCCTTTTCAACCATATCCTGTACCACCGAATGGTCTTTCGTTATTTGTCGTATTTCATTTTTTGAAACCAGATACGCTCTGCTGTCACCCACATGTGACACGTAAACCGCATCCGGTGTTATTATTGCAGCAACAACAGTTGTACCCATACCCTTGAGCTCCGAATTAGAACTTGCCATGTCGAAGACCTCATAGTTTGCGTTTGTTATCGCTGTAATCAGCAAATTTTTTATAGAAGAAGAAGTCATTCCGTCTCTGTAACCCATGGTTATCTTTTCGGAAATACTTTTTACGGCAGTTGAGCTTGCAATGTTTCCGCCGGCATTTCCGCCCATTCCGTCACACACTACAGCCCATGCCACTCCGTTCTGAAACTCGCCTGCGGCGTATGAGTCCTGGTTTGACGAACGTACCTTGCCGACATCTGTCTTAGCAATTATTCTCACACCTTCTCCTCCTTTCGATCGTTTGTATGTTTTCTGCGAAGCTGTCCGCAGGAAGCGTCGATATCTCCCCCGAGGCTTCGCCTTATAGTTGTGTTTATACCGTTTTTGTTAAGTATATCTGAAAAGGCAACAATTCTTTCATTGCCGCTTCTCCTGTAATCGTTTTCCCTGACCTCGTTCGCGGGAATAAGGTTTACGTGACAGAGCATACCGCGAAGCTTTCTCACAAGTTCCCTTGCACAGTCGTCCGTGTCATTTATTCCGCTCATCATGGCGTATTCAAAGGAAATCCTGCGTCTTGTAGTCTCCGTATACCTTTTGCACGCCTCAAGCAACTCATCAACCGGCCACCTTTTGTTTATGGGCATGATTCTTGAGCGAAGCTCGTCTGTCGGCGCATGAAGTGATACCGAGAGTGTGAACTGCGGATGTTTTTCGATAAGGTCGTATATCTTAGGTACTATACCGCAGGTGGAAACCGAGATATGTCTTGCACTTATGTTCTTTCCGTTCCTGTCCGTAATGAGATCCAGAAACTTAAGAACGTTGTCATAGTTGTCAAGCGGCTCTCCCATCCCCATCATCACAATATGTGAAACACAGAGTCCGGATTCGGAATTATCACGTTCTATCTCATAAATCTGTGAAAGGATTTCTGACGGATAAAGAGATCTGACACAGCCGTCGATAGTCGAAGCACAAAAGGAACACTTCATGTTACAGCCCACCTGGCTTGACACACACACGGTGTACCCGTACTTATACTTCATAAGCACACTCTCAACAAACTCGCCGTCGCAAAGTCTGAAAAGATACTTTACGGTTCCGTCAAGCTTTGAAACAAGTTTTCTCTCAATATCACAGTTCTTTATTTCATACCTCTCCGAAAGCATACGGCGAAGGTCCTTTGAAAGATTTGTCATTTCGTCAAAGCTTTTCGCGTTTTTGGTATGAAGCCATGAATAAACCTGTCCGGAACGAAACTTCTCAAAGCCCTGCTCCTCAAAAGATGCCGACAGCTCGGGAAGGCTTAATGACTTGATATCCGTGTTCAGTTCCGATCACCCTTTTTCAGGACAGCGTAGAAGAAGCCGTCGCAGTCATACACATGCGGTAAAACTGTTTTAATTGTTTTAAGCTCAAAGTCCCTGTGTTCATCCAAAAACCTTGAAACAACCTCTTCGTTCTCTTTGGGATTCAGGGCACAGGTCGAGTAAACCAAAGTCCCTCCAGCCCTCAGATACTTTGAAGAATTAACCAGAATATTGTACTGCAAAGACGGCAAATAGTCAATCTTTGTAGCCGTTTTGTAACGTATTTCGGGTTTCCTTCCGACTATTCCGAGACCGGAACAGGGTACATCGCATAGAATCCTGTCGGCAAGCCCCAGGCTCTCATCATACTTCTCCGCATCTGAAACACGGGCTTCAATGATATCTATACCGAGCCTTGCCGCTCCATCTTTTATAAGCTCAACTCTGTGCTCATGGAGGTCAAAGGCTTTTATAACACCTTTGTTATCCATCATTTCGGCTATCGTGAAGCTTTTTCCGCCGGGTGCGGCACACATGTCAAAGACAGTCTCTCCGGGCCTTACACCCAAAGCTTCGCAGCACATCTGAGATGATTTATCCTGAACGTGAAACATCCCCGCATTATAATCAGCACTGTCCTCCAGCGCTCCGCTGAAGCTGTATTCCGCGCACGGCGACAGGGAAAGTCCGTTTTCATTGAGGTCTATTTCAAGTGTGTTCATCCGTATATATGTTTTTTGCGGTCCGAGTGAATGCTCCATGATACCGACTGTATCATCTTCTCCGTAGGCATTTATCCACATCTTAACAAGCCATTCCGGAAATGAATACTTCACGGAAAGATAGCTTTCATCGTCAGCATCGGGAAGCCTCAGACCGTTTGCGGATACCTTACGGAGAACAGCATTGGTAAGGCCGGAGGCATATCCAGCCCTGCGTTTAACAAGGCTTACGGTTTCGTTTATCGCTGCCGTATCGGGGATTTTCTCCATGAAAAGAATCTGATATGCACCGAGTCTCAATGCACACAATACAACAGGATTCAACTTTTTCAAAGGCTCCTTCAAATAAAGCCCGAGATTGTAATCAAGCGTGATTTTTCTCTCCACAGTCCCATAGACAAGAGCCGTGAAAAAGGCTTTATCGGCGTTGCTCAGAGAGGGAGCTTCCTTCAAAGCACCGTCGATTGCCAGATTCGAATACGAATCATCTTTTTCTATTCTTATCAAAATATCCAGTGCAAGATTTCTTGCATTTTCATTTGAGTTTGCAGACATAATCCACCTCCGCAGCCGGTTAATCAAAGGATGCTCCGGGCTTATGCCCACGAAGATAATCTCCGGCAGACATCCTTTTTGAACCCTTCGGCTGAACTGTAACAAGTTTTAAAAGACGTTTGTCTCCGCATGAAACATACATGTCGTTTTTGTCGGTAATAATCGTACCCGGCTTCGTATCCTCAGACACCTTTTTGTCGGTAAGTGAAGAAAGATGTATCTTAAACACTTCACCTGAAAGCTGAGTCTGTGCAACAGGCCACGGTGACAGTCCGCGTATCTTGTTGTGTATGACGGATGCCGGCTCTGAAAAATCAATAGGGCAGTCGTCCTTTGAGAGCATTCTGGCATAAGAGGACTCGGAATCATCCTGTGAAACAGGGTTAAGTTCCCCTTTTTCAGCCAAAACAAGAACCTCGGAAATAACATCGGCCGCGAGAAAACTGAGCCTGTCAAAAAGTTCACCCGAGGTCTCGTCCTCACCTATCTCCAATGTTTTTGTAAGGAGCATATCTCCGGTATCAAGGCCCTTATCCATCTGCATGGCGGTAACCCCGGTCTCTTTTTCTCCGTCGATTACAGCCCACTGTATGGGAGCGGCGCCTCTGTACTTCGGAAGAATCGAGCCATGCGCGTTTATACAACCGTACCTCGGAAAGCTCAACACGTCCTCACGAAGCAGCATACCGTATGCGGCAACAACTATAACCTCCGGCTTCAGCTCGTTAAGTATAGGGATAGCTTCTCCGTTTTTAAGGCTTTTGGGTTGAAAAACGGGTATTCCGTTTTCAAGTGCACAAACCTTGACCTCCGACGGTGTGAGTTCAAGCTTACGGCCCTTAGGCTTATCGGGCTGAGTGAAAACTCCCGCAACCTCATGACCGTCGGAAATAAGGCGCAAAAGCGTCGGAACCGCAAAATCGGGTGTTCCCATAAATACTACTCTCATCTGTTCTCTCCTGTACGTTTAGTTATTCTTTGAATACATCATCCTGTAATTCCGTCTTAGGGTTAGGGTTGCGCCTGTCGATAAACAGAATTCCGTCAAGATGGTCTATCTCGTGGCAGAAGCAGCGCGCCTTCAGCTCCTCCCCTTTGTAAACGCACCATTGACCCTTTCTGTTTTGCGCCTTGACCTTAACAACTGCCGGTCTTATGGTTTCGTACCATTCTCCAGGAAGTGAAAGACAGCCCTCTTTTTCCGTCTGTTCTCCCTCTTCAAATATTATTTCCGGATTGACAAGCTCTATAAGACCTTCACCGATATCCATAACAATTACTCTTTTAAGCATACCAACCTGAACGGCGGCAAGTCCAACACCTTCGGCATGATACATCGTCTCTGCCATATCATCGAGAAGCATTGCCAGTTTTTCGTCAAATTTCTCTATGGGTCTGCTCTTCTTTCTGAGTATCGGGTCTTCCTTTGTTACAATTTTTCTTAGTGCCATTTTTATTCATCCCTTATTCTGAGTATTAAATTTTAATTTGAGCATTGTATTTGAAATATGTTATATGATATCCGGTATCGCGGATACGCCCGAATTTCTCTTATCCTTTGAAAATTCCATAAAGACCTCGGACATCATCGCGCGGAATCGTTTATTGTTCACACATTTTATCATCATTCTGTATCTGAATTTGTTGTTCACCTTATAAACCCGTTCAGGCATGGGCCCGAGAACAATTACCTTTACGTCTTCATATTTTCCGTTCACGGCCTCCTTCAGTGCATTGCTGAAATTCATCGCGGAATTTGCAGCCCTGCCCTCGTTTGCGCCCTGAATACTTACGGTGCATATGTTGCAAAACGGAGGATAAGTCATAATCCTTCTCATCTTAATCTCCGTGTCGTAAAAGGCTTCAAAATCCTGGCTTGCAGCAAGCCGTATAACGTCGTTTGCAGGCTGTATGGTCTGAATGATCGCCGTGCCCGGATAACGTCCTCTGCCTGCTCTCCCGATCACCTGTGTCAGAAGATCAAAGGTAGTCTCCACACTCCTGTAATCATCTCCGTAGAGCTGTTTGTCAGCCGAGAGAACTCCCACCAGAGTTACGTTTTCAAAGTCAAGTCCCTTTGCGACCATCTGTGTCCCTATCATTATGTCATACTCGCCGCCTCTGAAAGCAGAGAGCTTCTCTTCGTATGAATTCTTCTGCATGGTTGTGTCGGCATCCATTCTGAGAATACGAGCATCCTTAAGCACCCTTGAAAGTTCTTCTTCAAAACGCTGCGTCCCGACTCCCGAATAATGAACGTCGTTTTCACCGCAAAAGCTGCATCTTGTCGTAAACGGAACCGAATATCCGCAATAGTGACACATAAGCTTATTGTTTGCTCTGTGATAAGTAAGACTTATACTGCAGTTCGGACACATCGCCACCTCACCGCATGAATCACACGATGCAAAGGTGTTATAGCCTCGCCTGTTGAGAAGCAAAATCGACTGGTGTCCGTCATCTTTATTTTTCATGAGAGCCGAGAGCAATGTACGGCTTATTTCTCCCGTATTTCCCTCTGCCCGTTCCTTAAGCATATCAACTACTTCAACTCTCGGAAGCTTTGCATTTCCGAATCTGTCCTTTAAAACACAGAGTGAATATTTACCGGCTCTTGCAGCGGCAAAGCTTTCAAAAGACGGTGTAGCGGACGCGAGCACAAGCAAAGCCTTGCTTTCGGCGCACTTATACTTTGCGATATCCCTTGCGTGATAGCGCGGACTCTGCTCAGATTTGTAGGTATGTTCCTGTTCCTCATCCATTATGATAAGACCCAGGTTGTCAAACGGCGCAAACACGGCAGAACGTGTACCTATAGCAATCTGCGCAATTCCCTTTTTCACACGCTTCCACTCATCAAGCCTTTCACCGTCTGAAAGTGAACTGTGAAAAACGGCAACCTTTTCACCGTACCTTTTATGAAACAGCATAAGCGTCTGCGGTGTCAGAGAAATCTCAGGCACCATAACAATAACGCCTTTTCCGCTTTTCAGAACTTCATCAATAAGCCTGAGATAAACCTGTGTTTTACCGCTTCCGGTGACACCGTACAGAAGGCTTGTGCCCCCTCCGTTTTCAAAAGCTCTTAAAAGATTTTCAAATGCATTTGTCTGACTTTCGGTAAGTGCTATAGCTTCGGTATCATACGAACTCTCGTTATAGGGCCTGCGAAAAGTTTCTTTGTCATAATAAGTGACCAGTGTTTTCTTTTCAAGAGCGTTAACAACCGCCGGCGTAACACCCGAGTAATAACAGAGTTCCTTTACAGAGCAAGTTTTAAGTTGTGTAAGACAGTCAAGCGCGTCAAACTGTTTCTTTGAAATCCTTTCACCACGGAGAAGCACGGTCTTTTTATTGCTTTCCGCGGCTTCATTGTAAGCTTTTTCAAGCTCGCTCTCGTAAATCTCGGTGCGTACCATTCTTACGGTCTGATCCCTTGTTCCTTTTGTAAGACCGGGATAAATGGTTTTAAGAGCATCAAAAAGCGTACAAAATGTACGTTCCTTCATAAACTCGGCAAGCCTTATCATTCGCTCGTCAAACAACGGCTTCTTATCCGGTACCGAAGCTATACACTTCATACCTTCCGCCGAATCAGACTCTGCTAATTCAATGATTACACCCTGTCTTACCATACCACCTTTTCCAAAGGGGACCATGACACGGTATCCCGCCGAAATGCTTTTCGCATATTCGGCGGGAACAACATATGAATACAGTTTGTCAAAATGATATGCCGTATTTTGCACAGCAACAAGTGCAGTTGTCACGCCTGTCATATTTCCTCCGAAAAAGAATGTAAAAAATAGTTTTTGGCAGCAACGCACAAAACGCTGCTGCCGAAACGTTTATCAGATATCCTTTATTTCATCCGGTTCCTCGATGGCATACTCACCGTCAAGGAGCTTTTCAAGGGCAATTGATACCGGCTTTTCAGTTACCAGCTCGTCCTTTTCTTCATTTTCTTCTGAAATCTCTCTTGCAAGCTTTGCTGTTGCGGTTACAAGTGAATATCTGCTTATGTGCTTTTCACCATGCTCACCGTTTAAAAGTTTTCTGAGATCGGGATTGAATTTTTTGTTTTCTGGCATTGATGTTACCTCACTTTGTTTATAATTGTGGTTTTAATCAAATTTAACTTTCACAAGTCCGATATCCGAGTAGTCCTCTTTTGGAGCCGGAACACGTATGCTTTCATTAAGATAATCATTAAGCTGCTTATCCTTAAACTGATGTCCGTAATAAAACTCTTCGAATTTATCCGACTTCAGCTCAGTAAGCATCCGAAGATGACGTCTGTGTCTGAGAATAACCTCAAGTGCATCCTCTACGGCGTCCTCGACACGGTTATTTACGATGATATAATCGTAATCATTTGCCCTGCCGATCTCGGTTTTTGCAATTTCAATACGTCGTCTGATATCCTCTTCGCTGTCCGTATTTCTTGCTCTGAGTCGGTCTTCGAGAACACTCATTGACGGTGGCATAAGAAACATGGTGCGTACGTCCGGGAACTGTGTGCGTATCTTATCCGCACCTTGGACTTCGATCTTTAAAATAACTGTTTTTCCCTCTGAAATCCATTTTTTAATGGGTGCTTTTGGCGTTCCGTAATAGTGCTTTCCGTACTTTGCCCACTCAAGCATCTCGCCGTTTTCGATATTTTTTTTGAATTCTTCTTCCGAAACAAAGTAATAACTCACACCGTCGACTTCGTTTTCACGCATAGCCCTGGTGGTCATAGAGATGGAAACAATAGTCTTTTCATCTCTTTTTATTATTTCGTCGATAATTGTATCTTTTCCCGAACCGGAAGGACCGGAAATAATAAGAAGAAAACCGCTCTGTACAGACTCTGTCATACCGGTGACTCCTCCTCTTCATCTCCGTTAATCCTATGCGTAAGGGTTTCTACACCGAGATAAGAGAGAACCACCTGATCGTTATCGGTAATGATAACCGAACGTGTACGTCTGCCCTGAGAAGCGTCTATAAGCGTACCCTTTTCCTTGCAATCACCGATAATTCGTTTTACTGGGGCGGAATCCGGGCTCACCAAAGCGATTATGCGGTCGGTATTTATACAATTACCGAATCCGATATTAACAAGTTTCATTTCAATGGCTCCTTAAGGTCGGTTATTCGATATTTTGAACCTGTTCTCTTATTTTTTCGATCTCGGCTTTGATGTCTACAACAGTCTTGTTTATTTCAAAATCCGAAGCCTTTGAACCTATGGTATTTGCTTCGCGATTTATCTCCTGAACAAGGAAATCCATCTTTCTGCCGACAGCGTCCTTTTCATTGAACATGTCCTTAAGCTGGTCGATATGACTTCTGAGTCTTACGGTTTCTTCATCAACGGCAATTTTATCGGCATAAATAGCTGCCTCCTGAAGAATTCTCTGCTCATCCACAGCCGCTCCGTCAAGAAGCTCGCTGATACGCTGCCTAAGCTTTTCGTTATACTCTTTGACTGTCTCGGGTGAACGCTCCTCGACAAAGCTGACCTTTGAAAGTATGGTTTCTGCTCTGCCGCATATGTCGTCGCGGAGCTTTTCTCCCTCGCGCTCTCTCATAGCAACAAACTTGTCTGTTGCCTCAGAAAGAACCGACCTTACAACATTCCATATCTCGTCCTCGTCAGCCTCACCCTTATGAACTGCAAGAACGTCTGAAAATCTTGACAATACGCCTGCGGATATGTCGTCACGAAGCTCATAAGTGTCTCGAAGCTCCTTAAGTGCATCAACATAGGATTTTGCAAGCGTATGATTGACCTTAACGACAACGTCCTCGGAATCAAGTGATTCAATGTTTACGGTACACTCAATCTTTCCCCTTGAAACCCTGTTCTGCAGGTATGACTTTATCTTTTCTTCCAGAAAACTGTAAGTCCTCGGAACTCTGGTATAAAGTTCGAAATACCTGTGATTTACGCTCTTCATCTCGACAGAAACAAACATGGTTTCCGTTTCAAGCTGAGCTCGACCGAATCCGGTCATGCTTTTTACCATATATACGTCTCCTTATTGCAAGGCCATAAACTACCGTACAAGGTGTTTCTCTGCCTTGGAATTACAAAGTATTATAGCATAAAATCCGTCCTGTTTACAACCTTTTTACGGACTTTGACGCCTTGCGGAGACTGTTTATCTCCGAGGGTGTAAGCTCTCTCCATTTTCCCTGAGGAAGCATACCGAGGCGAAGAGGTCCTACAGCAGTTCTCTTGAGCCTTGCCACCTCAAGTCCAAGTTCCTCGCACATCTTTCTTATCTGTCTGTTACGTCCTTCACATATCACTATTTCCATAACGACACGTCCCGGTTCCTCAGTAAGGACCTTAACATCTGCCGGGAGAGTCATTTTTCCGTCAATCATTATACCGGTCGTAAGTTTGTTTAGTATGTCCTCATTTACGCCGGGTCTGACAGTCACCCTGTATGTTTTCGGAACGTGCTTTGACGGATGCGTCATATTGTTCGCGAACTCACCGTCATTCGTGAGAAGAAGAAGTCCCTCTGAATCCTTATCAAGCCTTCCTACAGGAAACACACGCACTCCTACGTCGGAGACAAGCTCGGCAACACATTTTCTGTCCATTTCGTCGCTCATAGTGGTGATAAAGCCGCGCGGCTTATGAAGCATGATATACTTATGCTCCGATTCCTCACAGATCTTTCTTCCATCTACTGAAACCTTATCATGTTTCGGATCTACCTTATCACCGATATGCGCAGTTCTGCCGTTCACCGATACTTTTCCGCGTTCAATGAGCTCCTCACTTTTTCTGCGAGAAGCAATGCCGCACTCGGCCATGTACTTTTGTAATCTTATTTTTTCGTCTGCCACCGTCAAAACTCCCATCTGTCATTCGGCATCAATACGTTTCCTACGTACTTTATTATTCAACAAAGCAACCACCTGCCATATCAAACATATGCAGGCGGTTGCGCTTTATTGCAGTTCTTACTGAATAAGTAAATTGTAATCAGTTCTTCTTGATAAGACCTGTCACCTTGTCGAACATCTCCGGAACAAGGTTAACCATTCTCTCAGCGGCATTGTCATAAGCAGTGATATGCTTAAGAGTAACCTGACCGTTCTGGATAAGGAGGAAAGCTACAGGAGTAATTGTAACACCTGCTCCGCCTGCTCCGCCGAAGAGCTCGTTTGAACCCTTTGTCGGGAAGTCTGTACCGCCGCTTGCAAATCCGTATGTAACCTTTGAAACAGGAATTATAGTAAGTCCTGACTCTGTGTATACGGGATCTCCGATGATTGTGCTGACGTCAATCATATCTTTTACTTTTTCAATTGTTGTTCCGAGCATTCCTGCTGCAGCTGTTTCTTTCATTAAAAAGCACCACCTAAAATTTATCTTTTTTCATTATTTGTTAGTTTAAAAGCGAGCAATTTTATGCTTCAACTTTTTTTCCGTTCTTTGCGTTCATCTTCTCTTTCTTTGTTTTTTTATAGTCACTTCTGAAAGAGAGTACACCTTTAAGCATGGACGGAACCATGTTTATAAACGGTGTAATAAGTCCTATCGGTCTGAATGCCACAAGAACATTCATCTCACCGCTGTCCTTATTCGCAAGATAATCCGGTGTCATGTCAAGCGCAATATCCTTAACAGTCATACTGCTTGCCATTTTACCGAGTGCCGGATATGCAATTGCGGCAACAGTACCATACTTTATAGCTGTCTTAGCAGCGTCGTCACCGCTTATCACAAGTCCTACTCTGAATTTTTTGATTGTTACCCGTCTCTGAACCTTTCCGAGAGTTTTGCCCATCTTGCTGCTCATATAAGAAAGCAGGGCAATGATGGAATCAAACGAAAATCCGGAGATAAAATCCCTGGCACTGTCAATTGCCCCCGGGATATCATAAGCTTTAAATGTTGTGACGATATCATCAAGCTTTGAAACCTCATCTTCATCAACAACATCCGGGAATGGATTTCCTTCCATTTGGGCTTTGGCAGCCGCCTCATACTCAGCTTCCGCTTCCGGAATTTCAACAGACAGCCTTGCCTCTTCACTTTCAATACGCTTTTCCTCCTGCTGAATGAAAACCGCATCGTTCAAATCCTTTTCGGCACTCTTCTTTTCCTTTTTTTCGTAAGCCTTATCTTTGGCTTTATCCACAAATGTCGAAAGCTTAGGGCCAAACTTTGATTTCAATTTTTCAAGTTGTTTCGCACGCTTAGCCTTTTTCTCTTCAGTGAACATCTCGGGATAAACCTTTATTGGAATAAGGCCGTACTTGAGCCAGAATCTCTTGTTTTCATTCTCGTAGTCAAAGCCAAGCTGTACCTTGAGAGAAAGAGCAATAAGAACAAAAAGTGTAACAAGGATAACAAGTGCAAGTTGAATTCCGATTACCCAAAATAGTATCTTAAGAAATGCCAATAATCAACACCTCCCCTTTTTATTCAGTTTTGAATAATTATCAGTCCGTTTGACTTTCTTCCTGAAGTTCCGGTTCATCCGAATCCTCCGTTTTTTCCGGTTCGTCTTCAACGCCCGGAAGTGCAGGAAGCTCATCAAGCGATTCTATACAAAAGCAACGTAAAAACGTTGGCGTTGTACCGTAAACCAAGGGTCTGCCGGGCAGGTCAAGTCTGCCGCGTTCCTCTATAAGTCCCTTCTGCGAAAGAGAGGTTATAACGCCGGAGCAGTCAACACCTCTTACCTGCTCTACAAAAGATTTTGTTACAGGCTGATTGTAAGCAATAACGGCAAGAACTTCAAATGCCGCCTGTGAAAGCGGAATGTTTCTCCGCATCTCGAGGACCTTACGCACACTGTCCGAGAACTCGGAGCGTGTACACATCTGATACCTGTCACCGAGCTTTACGATACAAAGACCGCCTTCGTTTTCTTCGTATCTTGCCTTAAGGTTTTCAAGAACCTGCATACAAAGTTCGGGTTCAATCTCAAGAGCCTGTGAAAGTCTGTTTACGGGGACCGGATCTCCTGACGCAAAAAGAATTGCCTCTACGGATGCCTGAATATTGTTAGCATTCAAGCTGTTAACCTCCCCTAAGTATGATTTCTCGTAAGTTCAAAGCTCATGTCGCCTTTATCCTCATCAACCGCCCTTATACGCTTCGCCTTTACAAGCTCAAGAACCGCAAGGAAGGTCGCAACCATATCCGAGCGTGACTCCGATGATTCGATAAGAGCGTTAAACCTTATGTCGCCGCCCTTGAGAGCGCGTCTTAGGATAAACACAATCTTTGAAGATACGGAAACTATCTTCTTTGTGACGATTGCAGTAAATGACTCAATAGGAGGAGGAAGCTTACGTCTGCCTTTTCCGAGAGCACTGATATAAGCCGAAAACAGCTCATCGGGCTCATGGAGCAGCCGGTAGGTTTCGTCTCTGTCGATAACCTGAGGTTTCTTTGTTATCAGGTCAAAGCCGTTGGCCTCGTTTCTGAGCTTTTCAGCCATTATCTGACAGTCTCTGTACTCGAGAAGCTCACCCTGCAATTCCATCTTAAGCTGATCCGCCTCTTCATGCTTCGGAAGGAGCGAAACAGTCTTTATGTAAACCAGTCGGGCTGCCATCTCGAGAAACTCGCTGGCAACCTCCATGTCTGATTCCTGCATCTGTCTGACATACGATGTATACTGATCAACCAGTTCAACTATCGGGATATCCATGATGTCAAGCTTGTGTTTGGTTATAAGGGACAGGAGCAAATCCATAGGGCCCTCAAAAACCGGAAGTGTATATGAAAACTTCTCCATAGGGATCACCTCAATGGAGAGCGCTGAAGGGCAACGCAGAAATAAAGTATAAAAACTTAAGAACAAACGTCGAAAGCCATGCAACGGGTGTTGTAAGCACGCGTGTAAAAAGAAGAACCATAATTACTATGGAAATAATCTGCTGATTCGCATATATCTTATACTCAACCTCAGGCGGCAAAAACGCCATAAATATGGTGAAACCGTCAAACATAGGTATGGGAAGAAGGTTCAAAACAGCAAGATAAACACTTATCTGTGAGGTAACGGTAAAGAAAATGTCTATAGCCTGACCGATAACTACACCCGAAAGTTTGGGAAAAGCAACAAAAATAACGGTCCTTATAAAAATGAGGAGCCATGCGAGTAAAATACTCGAAAGAGGTCCGGCAGCTGAAACGAGAGCAAGATCTCTTTTTGGGTTTTTGAAGTTCCGGGAGTCAATAGGACACGGTTTACCCCATCCGAAGCCGATAAGCACAAGCAAAACGGTACCCATGGGATCAAGGTGAGCCAAGGGGTCAAGGGTCAGACGGCCTCTAAGCTTTACCGTGTTGTCTCCAAGCTTATAAGCGACAAACGCATGTGAAAATTCATGGAGCGGAATCAATGCAAATATCAAAAAAACAGCTGCTACGATTGTGACCGCAATCTGTAAAATACTGCCACTGAAAAGAGCAGATAAAAGCATGAACTTCACCCCGAATAAACATAATTACACTTATAATTAAAATTATACAATAAAAAGGATACTAAAAAAAACTTAAACCGTCAATGGTAAAATGAAAAATCAGCACATTTTTAGTCCAACTATCCTATATATTCCGGAAAAATCCTGTTTTTTGAATACATTTCCACAAGATGTTGAAACCTTTTCGGCGAAAATCGACATAATTTCATCCGCCTCGTCTTCCCCGCACTCGACTATGAGAAGTCCTCCGGGTTTCAGCTTAGGAATCCACCGCCGCGCGATAGCACGGTAAAAATCCAAGCCGTCCTCCCCACCGTCGAGAGCCATATGAGGTTCTCTTTGTACCTCACTTTGAAGATCTTCTATTTCATCACTGCGAATATACGGCGGATTTGAAACAATAAGGTCAAACTCTATCTTCGACGAGTTAACGATATGTCCGCAGCCGGTGATAACGTCATCAAGAAACGGTGTGACATTTTTAAGACCGTAAAGAGCAATATTTTGCTTTAAATACTCAAATGCCCTATGAGATTTCTCAACCTCAAGCACCTTACAGTTATCAAAATTATAAGCTATGGTTGTGCCGATGCACCCTGAGCCTGCACAAAGATCCAAAACGCACGGTGTATAACGCTCGCTTCGTGAGGCATCCCTGCCGTAAATGACCTTGTACATCTCATACATCTTTTCTGACGGCACATCGTCAAAATTCTCACGGAGAAAACTTAAGGACATGTCAACCAGAAGCTCAGTCTCAGGTCTCGGAATAAGCACTCCGTCTCCGACTTTAAATGTAAGATTGTAAAAATCCCACTCACCGAGAATATATTGAAGCGGTTCACCGGAAGCTCTTCTCCGAAGCGCGTCCTTCAGTTTTTCCAGCTGTTCCTCTCCGACGTATTGGGAAAGACAGCTGTTTATGTTTTTTCTCCTGATTTCCGCTGCATACGAAACAAGCTCGAGCGCATCCGTTTCGACGTCGTCGGAATCCACATTTGAACCAAACTTCAGGCTTTCTTTCGCATATTTTAGGAGTTCGGCTACCGAATATCTTTCTTCAATCATCTGATATCAAGATCCTCATCGTTTTCAAGAACGTACTCAAATGCTGCAATACCACACTCAATCATGCTGTCATCAGGCTCACAGGTACTGATTCTCTGCATCCAAAGTCCGGGAGCAGAGCAAATCCTTGTAAAAAGATTGTCGTGCTTTCCCGCATATCTTATAAACTCATACCCTATTCCCATAACAAGCGGCAAAACCAAAAGCTTAGCAAAAACCCAAAGAGGTCTGCTTGCCGAAAGTCCCGGAAAAATAACTATCAACGCCGTTGAGATGAATATACTCAGTATCATCATAACAAACATAAAGCTTGTTCCGCAGCGCGGATGAAATCTTATCTGTTGTCTCACGTTTTCAACCGTAAGCGGCAATCCGTGCTCATAACAGAAAATTGTTTTATGCTCCGCACCGTGGTACATGAACACACGGTGGATATCATTCATCTTTGAAACCGCGTACATATAAATAATGAAAACGATTATTTTTATGATACCCTCAAACAGAGGATGAAGTCTATGTACCTCAAGAACACCTTTTGAAACATACTTGTCAAACATATCCACCAAAAATGCGGGAAGATACATAAAAAGAAGAAGTGAGATGGCAACGCCGAGGACAGCTGAAACAACGCCTATCACCTTCATCATATGCTCTCCGAAATGCTCGTCGAGCCATTTATCAAACTTTCCCTCGGGTTCCATATCATCAAGACCGGTCTTTTCCGCAGATTCCATAAGACACTTGTACCCGAAAACTATTGATTCTATAAAATTAACAACCCCACGAATAATAGGAAAACCTAAAACCTTGTACCTCTCACGAAGAGGATTCAGTTTTTTTTCGGTCACCTCTATCTCACCGGACGGCAGTCTGAGAGCCATTGCGGCAACTTTTTTTCCGCGCATAACGATACCCTCTATAAGAGCCTGGCCGCCGATCATTGTTTTTCTTTCTTCGCTCATATATCATTTACCTCTTGTCCCGGTTCGTTATTACTTTCTTTTGATTCCTCAACTATTTCCGGAGGAAGCGGAAGGTCGTCTGCAAGCTCAACATACTCGACAGGGAAGGTCACTGTTACACTTGTTCCTACACCCTGTTCGCTGTCTACGTCAAGTGTACCTCCGTGCATATTCACTATCTCATCACAGACTGCAAGACCTATACCGGAGCCTCTGACCGAAATGTTTGACTTGTAAAATTTTTGCTTTACCCTCGGAAGGTCCTCCTCGGATATACCGCAACCGGTATCCTCTATGAAAACTTTAAGAGTTGCCGTTTTTTTTGCCTCTGCCGAAGCCTCACTGGAGATATCCTGCGTTTCTTCGTTATTTTCACCCTGCTCGGGCGGTAAAATCTCAACCGTCACGGTTACCTTTCCGCCCTGTTCCGTGTACTTAAATGCATTGTCGAGGACATTTACAAAAACCTGTTTTATCCTGTCGGGGTCTCCTATCATGGGCGTGGGATTGTGCGGAGCATTGTAAATCAGCTCGATTCCCTCTCTCATAGACCTGTCCTTGAAAACAAAAATTGTTTCGTCAAGCTCCGCAAGAACGTCCATTTTTTCTTTTCGGAGGCTGAGTCTTCCGTTGATTATTTTCGAAAGGTCAAGAAGGTCGTTTACGACCGTGGTCAGTCTTCCCGATTCGTTTATAATAACCTCCAGACCCTTTTTTGTAAACTCGGGGTCGGAGTCGCCCATCTCAAGCAGCGTTTCCCCCCAACCCTTTATAGCTGTCAAGGGAGTTTTCATCTCGTGTGAAACCGTTGAAATAAAGTCGTTTTTCATTTTATCGGAAGAACTTATTTCCTCCGCCATATAGTTTATGTTTTCGCACAGCTCGGAGATTTCATCATCATATTCCTGCGGCGATGCACGTGCGGTCAGGTCACCGCCGGCGATTCTTTTGGCAATGTCGTTTATCTCGTTTACGGGATTTACTATCGACTGAACAAAATAAAAGCCCGAAAGTGTTATAAGCAAGATAATAACCGCAAAAACAATAAGGATAATAATGAAAAACAGCGCAAGTTGTCTGTATATCCTATCCATGGAAATGATATACCTTATCGCTCCTGTCTCGTTACCGTTGACGGTCGGCAGCAGGAAGGTCTGTGAGCGTATAGGCTCGCTGTTTTCGTTTTCACCGCTGAACATCGCACTTCTTGTCTTTGAACGAAGAGCTTCATCAAAGTCGGGAATATCCTGCTTTTCGATATTGAAGCCCGAGGATGAAACAACAACGTTTCCGTCGGCATCTATGACCCAAACCTCCATGATATCCTTCTGTGAGAAGTTTTCCACATATGTGCGCGCGCCGGCTTCAAAGCGTTCACTCGATGACCCGATATAATTTGAAAAAAAAGCCGCAACGGAGTTTGAATACTGTGAATTAAGCTTCAGGTCAACCGTTGAGATATAATAGTTCTGGGTTATCATCAAAAGCGTAATGCTGAATAAAAGAAGGACAACAATGACACCGATCAATGTATTTGTAATCCATCGTTTAGTAATTCCGGATGATGCCTCCACCTGTTGTCCCTCCTTTCCGAATAATAACCTGCAAAATAATCAGACAATCCACTTGTATCCGAGTCCCCACACTGTTGTAAGGTGCTTCGGATTTGAAGGTGTATCCTCAATTTTTATCCTCAGACGTCTTATGTTTACGTCAACAATCTTTTCCTCTCCGTAATAGGAAGCGCCCCAGACCTCTTTCAGAATATCGTTTCTTGAAAGCGCGGCACCCGGATTTGTAAAAAGATATTCCATTATCTGAAATTCCACCTGCGTCAGGTCTATGAGTTCTCCGTTTTTTGTGAGAGTTCTGCTACGTATATCCAAAACAAACTCTCCAAGCTCAATCACGCTCTTCGAAGCCGCATCATTTCCGGAGTTCATAACCACACGTCTGTGTACGGCGTCCACACGCGCCATAAGCTCGGCAGGTGAAAACGGCTTTGTCACGTAGTCATCCGCACCGACAAGGAGCCCCGTAACCTTGTCCATCTCCTCGGTTTTCGCGGTAAGCATGATTATTCCGAGACTTGTACTCTGCTCACGAAGACGCTTGCAAACCTCTATACCGTCCATTTCCGGCATCATTATGTCCAGGAGAACAACATCAAAGTCTCCGTTTGCCGCATTGAAAAGCTGAAGTGCCTGAAGTCCGTTTTCCGCCTCGGTCACCGTATAGCCCGCATGCTTTAAGTTTACAACCACAAATGCGCGTATCGACGCTTCATCCTCGGCTACAAGAATTTTTTTCATATTTTCACCTCATTATTTGAAGAAAACCACACTGTTCTCAATACTTTCATCGGTAAAGCCCATTTTTTGACCGGCACTTGTTATACTGCCGAAAATGACGTATTCTCCGTTCGTAACTTTAAACGTGTAGGTCTCGTTTTTTGAAAACTCATTCTTTTTCTTTACGGAAAGCGTAAACAGCGGTTCGTGTTTTTTCATACCGTCTTCGGAATCGTAAAAAGTGACAACACCTTTATCCGTCTGTCTATAGACAACAATTTTGTCCTTTATCCTCTCGTCAAGCATAAACGCATATCCGATAGGATTGTTTACAAACGAATAACACTTCGGCCGAAGACCGTCATGCGTCATTTCACACCATGTGGTGAGATTCAGCCTTATTTCGCCGGCATTCGTCTGACTTGAAGAAACAGCGGCACTTTCCCTATCGATCGACAAGGACTCATTTACGGGAATTTCTATTATTCCGTCCTTATCGATATCAAGTGAAGGAACAGCGGGACTTCTCAGTGTCTTAAGGTTTGACAGCGTTTCAGGGTCAAGCAGCGGTGCAACAAGAGCATGCGCATTCGAATCCCACCATATAACCTCGGTTATCATGCTGTCATCGCCCTTATAGGCGTCAAGATAAGCAATTGCCCTGTCCTTATCTATTTTTTGTATCTTCAGGGAAGCATACGCGGAAACGGATCCGTCAAGAGAAACCGTATTTCCTACGGGAGTGATAGATTTATCATCCGACATCTTGAGCAGTGAAGCATATGACTTCTGCAGCTTGGTATCACTGTTATCGAGCCATGTTACGAGTATTTCATCCTTACCGTCACTGTCCATGTCGGTTATTCCCATATACGAATAGCTCTGATTTACGGCTGTATCAAGGCCGCGAACCTTTCCGTCGGATGTATTGACGGTATGAACCGTCATAACCTTTGATGCATTTGCCTCATAAAGGCTCCAGCCTATAACTATCTCCGACCTGCCGTCATTGTTGAAGTCGGCAAAAGTAACTGACGCAACCTCGCTTCCGTAGCCGGTATCATCGTAAACACTGACCCATTCACCGTCAATAATGTCAAGTACATTGATTCGTACCGTTGCCTCATCGGACTTAAGCGTGTAAAAGACAAGGACCTCGTCTTCTCCGTCACCGTCAATATCCTTTGTAACGAAGGCAGACCTGTAATCTCCCGTCGAAGGGTACTTGAGTATGATATTGTTCTTATCATTTACGGATGCTTCAAACGCCTCCTGAATAAGCGCGTTTTGACCCGAAAGACCCGGAGGCGTCATAATTTCCGCAGGAGCCTTCAGTCTTATAACAAACAAAAGGAGAAAAGGAAGAAGTATAAGAGCCGATGCATATATGATTATCCACTTTTTACCCATATCTGTCCCACTCCTTTCATGTCAAGTCTTGTAGTTTGCTAAAATATGCTTTTATGTCGTTGTTTTCTGCTCATTTACTGTGATATACACCTTAAAGGTCGCACTGTCGTTGACGGGTTTTCCGTCCTTTATCTTTGAGGTATCCATCTCGACAGTATTTATTCCGGTTTTAAGAGTTCCGAAGTCTACGGTACCGAGTGAAATCTCCTGTAATGTACCGAGCTTGTTGGTGTCAACCGCAATCTTTATTTTCTCCGGTGAACAAAGGATGTGCGGCGGATTGTCGATGTAATACGTTGGAATATTTGAGAAATCCACGGTTACCGGCAGTTCAACGGTTTTGTAAACCGGAATTGTTATCGTAACATCCTTTTCACCCGTATCTACGGATATATACTTTATCTTTGCGCCGTAAGCGTCAACTATTGAAAGCTCCGCTGTAAGCGTTTCGGTTTCCTTTAGCTTACCCTTTGTTACAACGGTCGCTAAGGCGTGTCTGATTTTGCCTATCTCCGTAGCCGGACCCGTAACCTTTATTTTTTCAACAGAGAGAATCGGATCGTCCGTCGAATAGTCTTCGGAATAAAGGAGCTTATCGTTTTCACACGTTATCTTCGGCTCGACCGTAAGCTCTACAGTCTTTTTTGTGTCAAAGTAAACGTCGACATTGTCCATCGATTTTGAAACAATCTGATAGTTGGCGTTCGGATCCTTTGCCGTTGCTTTAAGCTGTAGCGAATAATTACCCGGTGCGTCAACATGCGAGGTTACGGCAGTAACCGTAAAATCGTCTGCGCCGAGTACATTGTCGCCGACAAGATATCTTTTACCTTTTACGGTTATGTCAACATAAACGTCGTCAATACCGAAGGTTTCGTATCCGAGCTGACTGGGTACACTGTCATCAATTGTTACCTTTACGTTTTCGACAACGCGTTCTATCTCGGGCGCCTCGTTCAGCGAGATGGCAAGCCATACCGCAAAAGCGAGAACAAACGAAACAACGAGAAGAATTTTATTATTGCTGAGTAAGGACTGCAAGGATATTTTTTTAATCTGCCTGTTGTTTTTCATTGCTGTCCTCCTCTGTCTTTTTTTCTTTTTTCGTATCCACCGGCACACACAGGAAGTTTAGCAGCATTTCACGTGCTTCACCGTCAGAAATATTTCTCTTGAGGATGCCTTTATTGGCAATTGAGATTCCTCCCGTTTCCTCGGAAACAACCAAAATCATGGCGTCACTCTGCTCGGACATACCGATTGCCGCTCTGTGACGCGTTCCGAGGTCGGAGCTTAAGTCATTTTTCGAGGTTAGAGGCAGTATACAACCGGCAGCGTAAAGTTTGCAGTCCCTTATAACCGTAGCTCCGTCGTGAAGTGCCGAGCCGGGATAAAAAACTGTTTCAACAAGCTCAGACGTAACGTCGGCGTCTACCAGCGTACCTGTGCCTATTATCTCTCCGAGCGGCGTATTTTTTTCAAAAATCATAAGTGCGCCTATGTGCTTGTCGCTCATGTCCGATGCGGCACGGCAAACCTCGTTTACCATATGCGCAACCTCGTCATTGTACGCTATCGCACGTTGGTATGAGCCTCTTCCGAAGATATTTTTTATACCGGAAAAGTTCTTACTTGTTCCGAGTTTTTCAAGCATTTTACGTATTTCAGGTGAAAAAATAACTATGAGAACGACAATGATGTTGTTAAATACCGTTCTGAAAAGATAAGCGCTCGCCTGCATATCAAGAATAACAACCAAAAGGTACATAACAGCAAAAATCACAATACCTTTTGCAAAGGTAAGTGCTCTCGAGTCCCTTATCATTTTTATGATGTAGTAGATGATAAATGTAATGAATAACAGGTCAAGAGTGTCGCTGAACCAGTTATAGGTGGAAAAAATACTCAGCATCTTTTCAAAAAACGTATGTATGTCACTCATCTGTCATTCACCTCCGTTATCAGCGCTACGGCATGTGCCGAAATCCCCTCGCCGGAGCCTGTAAAGCCAAGCTGTTCTTCGGTTGTAGCCTTGACATTTACTCTGTCCGGAGAAATATTGCAGACCGTCGCGATGTTTTCCTTCATAGTCGGGATAAACTCCGCCATTTTAGGCTTCTGTGCGATAATTGTAGAGTCGATATTTCCCACGGCATACCCGTTTTCCCAAATAAGCTCCACAACCCTTTTAAGTAAAACCATACTGTCTGCACCCAGAAAAGAATCATCGGTATCCGGAAAATGCTTTCCGATATCTCCGAGTGCCGCCGCACCGAGAAGCGCATCTGAAACGGCGTGTAATAGCACGTCGGCATCCGAATGTCCGAGAAGACCCTTTTCATATGGAATTTTTACACCGCCGATAATGAGCGGCCTGTCCGCTGCCAGTCGGTGAACGTCATATCCGTGTCCGATTCTCATAAATAAGCTTTGCTCCTTCGCTTTTATAAAACACAGGCTTCCTTATTAGTCTTATTATCAGTCTTATTGCTCTGTTAATCCGGTGATTAATCTGATTGGTTTGACTATTCCGTCAAAGAGATCATTCATTTATGTCTATCGAGATGATTTTAATATCCTCATGAGGCTTGTCATTGGGACCTACAGGCACAGCTGCAATTTTGTCAACAACGTCCATGCCCTCATATACATGGCCGAAAACGGTATGTCTGTAGTCAAGCCACGGCGTGCCACCGAGTTTTTCATAGCTCTCAACGCAGTCTACGGGGAATTCCTCGGGCATTTCCTTCATCTGCATGAGAAGTGAGGGATCAACCGTATTTGCCTGAACGATAAAGAACTGACTCCCGTTTGTACACGGTCCCGCATTTGCCATGGAAAGGGCTCCGCGAAGATTATGAAGCTTCGGTGTAAACTCATCCTCAAAGGGTCTTCCCCAAATGGATTCGCCGCCCATACCTGTTCCGTTCGGGTCTCCTCCCTGAATCATAAAGTCCTTTATTACTCTATGGAAAATGATACCGTCATAGTATCCGTTCTTTGCGTGTGTTATAAAGTTTTCAACTGCCTTCGGTGCTTCCTCCGGGAAAAGCTTAACCCTGATAGCTCCGAGAGTAGTGTTAATAGTTGCTGTTATCTCGCCGTCTGCCGGCAAAGTTGTCTGAATACTCATTTTTACTGACTCCTTTAATTTTTCTTGTTGTCTTATTCTACGATATCTGTTTCAAGACTTTTGTACTCTCCGTTATGCTCTTTTGCAAGCCTCAGCAAATAACTGTCAACAGCGGCAAGAAGCTCGATGTTAAACGGCAATGTACGTTCAAGCACAAGTCTGAATCTCGGTAAAACCATGCCCTCCGGCACAGGCTCGGAAACCATATCCTTGTATATGAAGGATTTCTCCGTGCTTTCGGAATAGCAGGACATCGCGTCCTTTTTACTTGCAAACACAATGTTGAATCTTATGGGTCTCGGTATAGTTCCGTCATCACCGTAGGTTTTGAGAGATTTCAGTATCTTCATGTTTTCGCTTTTCTTCATCTGAACCTCGTTCGGATAAAGATATTTTTTATACTGAAGTCCGTCAGGGTCGCTTACAACAGTAGTTTCAACATTTCTGAAGGATCCCATAAAAACCTCACTGAGCATCTTCTTCGAAGACAGAGCCGAGCGCTCGGGTATATAAAACATGAGAAATGCCGTTCCCGAGGATCCTATAACGCCTTGCCCCACAAAACGTCCGCTTATGTGTTCGGCTATAGAGGAACGAACGGTAGCGATATATGATGCTTCGGACTCGGATATAAGTGTCGGCAGTTCCGGCCTTACATAAACATCCATCTGTATCTTCAGGCAACAGCTGAGTGCATTGTTCGGAAGCGTATCCATAAATCCGAGGTCACATCTTATGAAAACAGGCTGTTTTCCGAACACCTCGGTATACTCACAAAAGTTCTGCTGTACGGTTCCGGGGGATGCATAACTGTTCTTGAAAATCGAATCAAGCAAACTCATTTTTTTCTCTCCTAAACATATTTCTCCACGTTAAATATATTATTCAGTTATGATAGCATAAATACACCGACAATACAAGATTAATGCCCAAAACTCGTGTAATTTCATATACTGAAATGAGGTGTCGAAACCTCTCGGGCCGATTCTTATTACAATTAACTTTCCGGAGGAAAAAATATGGCCACTTTTACAAATCAGGCAACGCTGTCTTACAACGATGCAATAATCAATTCCAACACCGTAACCGGTGAAATAGTCGACCCGATAACGGTCACTAAAAATGCCGGAACGGCATCATATAACACAAGTGATATCGTCCCTTATTCGATAAGTCTCGTAAACACCGGCACAACCCCGTATAACGGTCTGACCGTAACGGATAATCTCGGTGAATATACTGTTGCCGGAACACCTGCGCAGACATATGTCCCTCTCACATATGTTCCCGATTCAGTCAGGTACTACGTAAACGGTGTTTTACAGGCAACGCCGACGGTAACGGGTCAGTCCCCTCTTACGATAACGGGCATCAATGTACCTGCGGGCGGAAATGCGGTAATACTCTTTTCCGCAAGACCCAACAGGTTTGCTCCGCTCGGCACGGCGGCAAGGATAAACAATACAGTATCCGTAACGGGTGCCGGCTTTGTTGACCCGCTTACCGCAAATGCGTCGATTCCGGTTGCGACAGGTGCGGCACTCACAATAACGAAGAGCCTCAATCCAACAACCACAACAAGCAACGGACAGATAACCTATACCTTCGTGATAGCAAACAACGGACCTACTGCCGTTACGGCAGCAGATACAGCTGCGATAACCGATACCTTTAATCCTCGTCTGACAATAACCGGCGTTACGTTCAACGGCACAAGTTGGGCTGAACCGACAAATTACACCTACAACGCACAAACCGGTGAATTTTCAACCGTACAGGGCGGTATAACCGTACCTGCGGCAACCTACGCTCAAAATCCGGTTACGGGCGAATGGACGGTTACACCGGGAACTTCTACACTGGTCGTAACGGGAAACATCTGATAGCACCGTAATGTAACACAAAAAGTCAGGTCTGCGGCTTAGTCATGCAGACCTGACTTATCATTCAAGACTTATCATTCTCGTCCTTGCTTTCTAAAGAAGCGACTTCCTTATCATAATCCGCTTCTTCGGAAAGATTTTCTTTTTCTTTTCTCTTTTTTTTGAGAATTATCGCATACGCAGCAACCGACCCTGCCATAACTACAAGGTTTATCGCAAGTGCAATTAAAAATTGCGGAGATCTGATGTTCAGCACGTTAGTTCCTATAATCGGAAATGTCACGGCAAGCACAAGCATTCCGAGAACCGACGCCCCGAGATATGTGGGATACGGAACCCCTATCGCACCGAGGTAAATGCTCATTATGTCACAGGGAAGGACACCGTTTGAACGAAGAATAAGCGTAAAAAGGAAGCTGTTAATTTCGGAAAGTTCCTGAACTCTCTTCACCTTAGGGGATTTTCTCTCAACGTATTGAAGAGCGCTCTTTCCCGCATAACGTCCCCACACATACGGAATAGTAAGCATAACAACCGTACCGATGAGGTTTATGGCTATAGCCTCGTACATGGGAAACATAATCCCCGTCAGCGCATACAAAAAGCCCACATAAACAACAACACATATGCTTTTCAGTCCGAAAATAATAATCATAAAAAGTGCCGCAAGCACAGGACTCGCTGGAGTAAGCTTAAGCACACCGTCAACCGTTATTTTATCCTTGTTTATAACACAGAGAACTATGAGTGCAATCCACAGCACGGTTATGATTATGTTCGCAATTTTCTGAACCTTCTCGGCGGGAGTGCGCTGCATAAGGTCAATATTTTTTTGAATACTTTTTTCCTTATCGTCTTCCGAAATCAATCGGTTCTTCAAATAAGACTCCCCCTCGCAAAAGAATCATAAGAATCCAAAAAAGTTTAATATCATAATAACTTAAAAAGCAATTTACGGGAAGTCCATAACACATACCCGCGTATAGACTCCCCGTTTTTTGGTGCTGGTGACCGGACTTGAACCGGTACGGTGTTGCCACCGAGGGATTTTAAGTCCCTTGCGTCTGCCGATTTCGCCACACCAGCGTATATATATGCTTCAGAGAAGCAATCGACCTGCATATTTTAGCATATGCAGGCCGTTTTTTCAACGAGTTTTTTTATTTTGCCTTACGGAACTTTATCTTAATCGACTGCTTAGCCATATTCGGCAGGATATACTTAAGTTTTTCCTCCGAGGTCCTCATTGTGGAGCATCCCGGATTGTCTCTGTAAAGTTTGATTGCGTCAAATTCGCACCTTGTTGTACAGAGTCCGCAGCCTATACACTTGTTCGTGTCAACAACCGATGCACCGCATGAAAGACACCTGTGTGCCTCGAGCTTTATCTGTGTTTCTGTAAGCGGCTTTATCGGATCTCTGAAGGACTTAAGGTTTGCTATTGACTCATCCATTGTCGGCTTCTGTCTGTCAGAGTTGTCATAGTTTTTAACACTGATATTCTCTTTGTCAAGTTCAATAAAGTCACGTCTGTTACGGCCTATTGTGAGCGAAGAATGAGGCTGTACGTATCTGTGGATAGAGATTGCTCCCTCTCTTCCTGCCGCAATTGCGTCTATGGCAAATTTCGGACCTGTGTATACATCGCCTCCGACAAAGATGTCCGGCTCTGCTGTCTGATATGTAAGCTTGTTTGCGACAGCGCCGTTTCCTCTGCCGAGTTCAACCTTTGTGCCGTCGATAAGGTTACCCCATTCTATGGACTGACCGATAGAGAGAATAACATGTGAGCAAGGAACGGTGATAAGGTCGTTTTCGTCATATCTCGGAGCAAATCTGTGATTTTCGTCAAATACACTTACGCACTTTTTGAACACGACGCCCGTAACCCTGCCGCCCTCAACAAGGATTTCCTTCGGACCGTATCCGTTGCTTATGGAGATGCCCTCTGCCTCCGCCTCTTCGATTTCCTCGTCGCTTGCAGGCATTTCGTTACGTGCTTCAAGACAGAACATGGATACCTTTTTCGCACCGACTCTTGTTGACACTCTTGCTGCATCAATTGCAACATTACCGCCGCCGACAACAACAACGTCTCCCGAAAGCGGGAACGCCTCGTCCTCTCCTGCCCTGCGAAGGAAGTCAACTGCGGTATAAACGTCGGCGGAATCCTCACCCGGAATTCCTGCCTTCTTTCCGCCCTGGCATCCGATGGCGATGTAAAACGCCTTATAACCGAGCTCTCGAAGCTGCGCAATTGTGAAATCCTTGCCTATCTCAACTCCGCACCTTATCTCAACGCCGAGTGATTTTATAACCTCAATCTCTGCGTCTATAACGTCCTTTTCGAGTTTAAATGACGGAATACCGTATCTGAGCATTCCGCCCGGCTTCTCACTCTTTTCAAAGATAACCGGCTTGTAGCCTGTAAGGGCAAGGAAGTATGCGCAGGAAAGACCTGCGGGGCCTGCTCCGATTATGGCAACCTTTTCGTCAAAACCACCCTTGGTTGACGGAACGGTCTTCTTCGGTATATACCTTGTTTTCGCATTAAGGTCACGCTCTGCTATAAACTTCTTTATCTCATCTATCGCAACAGGCTTGTCAATTGTTCCGCGTGTACATGCATCCTCACAGCGCCTGTTACATACGCGTCCGCAGATTGCAGGAAGCGGATTGTCTTTTTTGATGAGAGCGAGAGCCTCTTCATATCTGCCCTCTTTTGCCATCTGGATATATCCCTGAATGGCGATATGAGCGGGACATGCCGTCTTACAGGGTGCCGTACCTGTGTCATAGCAGTTTATACGGTTAAGGTCCCTGTAGTTCGGGCTCCACATGTGCTCGCCCCACTTTTGGTCTGACGGAAGCGGTATCTTCTTATACTCAACCTTCTTGCCGTCCTTAGTGCAAAGCTTCTGTCCGAGTTTTACAGCACCTGCAGGACACACCTCAACACACTTGCCGCAGGCAACACAGTTCTGCTCCGTAACCTTTGCAACATATGCGGAGCGCGACATATTCGGTGTATTGTAAAGCTGAGAGGTGCGGAGTGCGTAACATACATTGACGTTACAGTTGCAAATTGCAAAAATCTTGTCCTGACCGTCGATATTGGTTATCTGGTGAACAAATCCGTTTTCTTCGGCTTTTTTAAGTATCTCAAGAGCCTCTTCCTTTGTGATATAATGTCCGCCCTTATTTGTCTCGACAACGTAGTCAGCCATGTCGCCGACAGCTATACACCAGTCATCAGGGTCATCGGCACAGCCCTCGTCAAAGGTTTTTCTCGAGCGTCGGCAAGAGCAGGGAGATGCCGCGTACTTGCCCTCATACTTGTCGAGCCAGTGAGAGATATGCTCTATGGATACCGAATGGTTTTCCATGGAGATTGCCTCTTCAACCGGAATAACGTGCATTCCGATTCCGGCTCCGCCCTCGGGGACGAATTTTGTTATGTTATCAAGAGGAAGTCTTGTCATTCTTTCAAAGAAAATACCTACCTCGGGGTGCTCCTCCAAAAGGTCGGCATTCATGTTTGAAAACTCGGCGCTGCCCGGTACAAACATCGGAAGAACATACTGTTTTTCATGCTGCGGATTTTCCCAGTTGTACTCTACAACACCGTTTACAGCCATCTGCTGGAGTATAGGCTCAAGTTCCTCGGCACTTCTTCCGGTAAGCTCAACCATCTGCGCAAGAGTCTTCGGCTTTCTTACACCCATTTTGAGTGCGATTTCAGCCATCTCATCAGTACACATTGCGGCAAGACCCCAGTATTCGGGATCTTCCTTCGTCACCTTTTTAAGTCCGAGCTTCTGCGGAATTCTGTCCGTAACAGCCTTTGCAAGCTCTGCAATAACAGGTCGGAACGGCTCATCGCTTCCGTTGTACTCCGGATACTTTATCTCGGGATAAAGTTCTCTGTCGTTAAGATCTGCTTTACTCATTGACTATACTCCCTTTCATACGTTCTTTGTTGATTATTCATTTACCCATTTATAAGTCAAAATTGGTCTGACCAATTATATACACATATATTTTATCAAAACGATGATGAATTTTCAAGAGAAAACACCTCAAAACTTTCGCAATTTTGAGGTGTTTGCAGCATTTACAGATATTTTTCTTTCAAAATATCAAGCAGCATGTTAACATATTTGCTTTCGGCTATGTGAAAATCTTTTTCATACATAATTTTTTCGTTCTTTTCATCAATATATACTACATTGAAAACAATTTCGTTTCCTTTTACAATACTTCTTTATAATCTTCCACCTAGTTTTTTCTTCAATTATTTTATCTAAAACATACTTGTTGTTACTAAATAATTCGTATGCGTCTTCAAGCCTGTCAAAGATATATATATAATTGATACAATCCTTTTTTTGAACACACTTAACGACAAAGTCAAAAGGTATTTCAAGATGAAAGAAAATAACAAAAAGTTCTATTTTTCCTCTGTCATTAACTATACGAATTCTTATCTTTTTTTTATAAAAAAATTCGATTAAAAAATTTCCAAAAAAATTGTCACTATACATGTTTCTTTTTATCATTAAATCATCATTTTCTTTTATAGCAGACAACAGTTCTGAGTAATTCATCTTCGACTCCCGTTAATTTTTCATAAGCAGAAAATTTATGATTAATTTCATCAGAATCAATCATATCCCGATATTTTACAGGAATATATTCTTCCTTTATTTTAAATTCATATGTGTCAGTATACACATGTTGAAAGTAAATGTATGCTATCTCTGAGTTTTTTTCATCTACAATTGCGTACTCATAGCTTATACCATAATCCCATATTGACGCATATGTAGGCTTATCAAAGTATTCTGTTTCGCCATATACCGGGGAATTTTTACAAACGGTTTTAATACGTTCAAGTTCCTTTTCAAAATCATCTTCATCGTATTTTACAACAAGCGCAACTTGCCATTCGGTCTTCAAAAGATGAACATTATAGACAAACAAATAATCAGTAACGTCCAGACTCTCAACTGATTTCGGAAAAAGGATTGATTCATTATCACCCTCGTATTTTTCAGGATTATCCCACATTTGGTCATAGTAGCTGATATCCACAATCGTTTTATGTTCAAAAAGATCAGAATCAGCATAAGCAATACATTTATACAGAAAAAAAGAAATTACAATCAACAAGATAAAACCTAATACAAATGAACCTAAAATATAAAAAAATATTTTTTTCTTGCTCGTAATCATATACGTATACCTCCTGTCTTTTTACTATTTTTAAGAATCATGTCTTAAAAATCAGATAAAAAACTATACGTATAAGACATGCCTCCAACATTGCATAAAACGCCTTAGGGAAAAAACTAACCTTAAGAGCCTCAGAATCAGGAACATTTTTATTTATTTTCGTTCCGTCTACGTATTCTTTTGGTTGATACCAAAAGTCTAATCCGCTTACCCCGGTCATTCCCTGCATATCCTTGTCACGAAGATAATCTACATAAACCTTGTTCCAAATAGGAATATCTACTATTGAAAAAATTATCATAATCGAAATAATAAAAACAGTCCGATTCTAATGAGGATAAACACCACATTAACCATAAAAACTTTTGGAAAATAGCATATTTTCAATTTATCAATTTGTGGCAAATCCGAATAAACTTTTCTAAGTGTTACGTTATCTTTCTCTCGTTGAATAGTGTCATCAAACACTCCGTTTATACCCATAACATTATTTTCATAAGCCGTATCAATATCGCTGTTCAGTAATATTAGCACCCAAAGCGATATTAAAATATACAGACATACCGCTGGAAACATCTTTACTTGCATAATTACCGACGTCCCAATTAATAATATTATTTGCCAAAAAATTTTATTAATCACTATACTGCTTGGTTTGTGCTTTTTATCCGCGATAGCAAAAGTAAGCGTAATTATGCCCGCACAAAATGCTGCTGAATAGTATAAAAAATATATCATATTACTGATAAATTCAGGAAAAAGATACATGGAGCAGTATGGTTCAACCAATGAATCAAGAATCATTGATGTAGAGTCATACATACAAATTTCATAAAAATCATTATCAACCTTAACATCAAGTGGATTTGACCCTATAAAGATAAAATCTATCCATGTGTTTTTCTCTAATGACCATAACATATAAAATACAAAATATGCATTTATTGCAACAGCTACAAATGAAAAAATGTTATGCAATATCTTTTCATCAGCAGACAATCCTTTACAATATTTTCTTGTTATTTGTCTTGATATAATTTGTATAAAAATACATACAAATATCAATACAAATGTGATCCAAAACGTCCTTGTCTCAAAAATATTTGGATTATCTTCTCTCGTTGGAAGACCTAATGTCAAATTCTTTACCAATGTCCCGACTGAAAGTAAGGGAAAGAAATCAATAATAATAGGGATGGCACGATAAATATATTCCGGTTTATTAATGTTTTTATTTTTATTTTCCTGTAATTTCCGTTTTTGTAAAACAAGAAATACAATTTTTACTATAAAACTTATAAAAATAAGCACTACCAATATTGGGCAACGGTTTATCATATGTATTCCTCACAACAGTTTTACAATATCAGAATCTAAATTTAGGTCTCGGAGTTCTGTTTAACGCTGCAGCAAGATCGTTAGCAAGTAGTGCATTAGTTAATCCCATACCACGAGCAAAACCTATAGCATTAATTACTGCCACTCCCACACTTTTAGACAACGCAAATTTTGGAATATATAATATTCCGCTTATTACCGTTATGCAAGACGCAATAATTCCAAGCCATAACCACAAGTTTGCTTCTTTTAAATTTCTGGAATAATTTCTTTTTCCTTTAATTTGGTTTAATTGTTTTCTATAATCAATAATTGTGGATAAAAAACCAGCAGCTCCTAAAATCATAGAAATAACCACTCTGGCTTTCCAGGAAAGTCTACTACCTAAAAATGCAAATGTGCAGATGAGAGAAAATACATTCGTCACCATCGAATACCAACTTCTACCCGTAGGATCAATTGCATTAACCGGGTCATTCTCACAGTATGCAAATGGGTTGTAGGATATCTCGGATTCTGTTGTTCCTATGAAGTTTACGTCATCGGAATTTAAGAATCTGCCGGTTTCAGGGTCATAGTATCTTGACTGAAGGTAGTAAAGATTTGTATCTGTGTCATAGTAGTAACCACGGTAACGGAATGGATTAAGATTTCCGAGTGCAGAATTTGTTCCGGTTACCGAAAGAACTTTACCCCATGGATCATAAGTATACTCAGCTACAACATTGCCGGAGTCGTCAGAGATAGCAACGATATCTCCCTGCATATTCTTTACGTAAAAATAAACGTCTCCGTCATACTCAAAGCCTGTGAGGTTATCATCTCTGTCATAGAAGAAATAAAGCGTATCCGTTCCGTCTGACTGTCTGATGATATTGGAACCGTCAAGATAGAACTCCGTAGTTGAATCTTCTGTCATCTTTTTGGTTCTAATTCCATCCTCATTGTAAGTATACGAAATATTCCCAAAACTTGCAAGTCTTCTTCCGAAATTCCATGTAAGGGTATTTCCTCTATATGTCAGAGGGTTACCCACTTCATCATACGTTATAGTCTGTCCGTTAAAGGATGTCAGCTTATCAGCCCATACGGTATCATAACCGAAAGTGGATGCTCCATTTTCTTTCAGTGTATATGTTTTTGTTCCGTCATCCGCTACAGTAACAGCGTATTCTTTCTTTGTGAGAATATTTCCGCGGACATCATACGTATACTCCCACTTGGTATCGTTATTTTCTACCGCTGTGAGCAAAGAATTATATATAAATTTATCAAAAATACCAAATTCATGTCATTTTCTAAAAAGTTGATTGTCATTTTGTGGAAAGTGTACAAAAAAGCTCATACACCGACAAAGTGTATGAGCCTCATTTTATTTTGATATATATCTTAAATATTTGTCAATTCCGTCGTTCATAAGAGCACAGGCACGGTCTCCGTCCTTTTTTTCGATACAGTCTGTAAAGTCGTTGAGAAGCTTCACGGCACCGTCGGGCCCGCACATCTTGAAATAGGTAATCCAAAAAGGTATTGAGATGTCATGCAGAGCGTTTATGAAAAGCGGCAGCATCTCACTCTTACTGCGAATAAATACCTCTCTGTGCCATTTAAAGAAATCCTCAGAAAGTTCTTCCGGGGAGATTCCGTTCTTAATTCTTTCGGCAATCCCCGCAACCTTTGACTTCAGGAACTCCAAGTCCTCGTCCGTTCGCCTTTCACATATACGGCGAAAAGCCATACCCTCTATGGCAATACGTATGTCAAGTATCGCAAGCGAGCGTTCAAAGTCAAGAGAAGATATACCGTACCTCGCAATGGCTTCAAGGGTTCTTGCGTCCCCGGTTTTGAGATAGTCCGCAACAAAACTGCCGGACTGTGGATAAACATCTATAAGTCCCATTTGAGAAAGCTGTTCAAGCGCGGAATGAGCGGCAGTCTTACTTATGCCGAACGATGAGGCTATCTCCCTCTCCGTCGGTATCCTCTCTCCCGTTTTCATCTCGCCCGAGAGAATTTTATCGGCAAAATATTCAATTAGCCTTGTCTTGTTATCTGTAGCCAATTTTTATCCTCCGGTAAATTTTTAATCAAGAACCGTCACGAGGTTTAAGTCATACTTTAAGACGAGCTCCGATGCTTTGTCAAAGCCATAGGTTATAGCGTCCCTGCTGTGGGCATCAGACGAAAGAATAACCGGTGTTCCCTTTTCGGAAAGGTACTTAAGCACTCTTTCCGACGGATACGGCTTATCGCATATTCCTCTTGCCATACCGCCCGTATTTATCTCAAAAATAACGGGTGTATCCGTAAGCTTTTCAAGAGCCTTTTTCTCTGCGGCGATATACCTCTCGTCCTCCGTATCAATATACGGCTTTCCGGTTTCAGCTTCAAACTGCTTGTTGAACTTTGTAACGGTGTCAAAGTGTGCGATTATTCTGCAATGTGTCTTTTCATAAAGGTTTCCCACGAGTTCAAAATACTTTTCAACAGCGGTCATTTTGTCACCGTCACAGTAAAGCTCAATGCACCTTTCAAAGTTTTCGATTTTATAATCAACGGACGACCAGGTCGTGTCATCTCCGTTTAAACTGTGAACTGCACCTATAACATACTCATAATCGGAAAGTCCATCCGTGTCGGACCAATAGTCCTGCTCTATTCCGAGGCGAATATTTATCTTATCCTTATACTTTTCTTTGAGTGCGAGCACGGTTTCTCTGTACTCCTTCGTGCCCTCAACGCTCATCGTCCAGTCAGGCTCGCCTTCAATGTGCGAATGTCCCGAAAATCCAAGCTCGGGCAGACCTGCGTCGATTGCGGCAAGCACCATCTCCTCGGGTGAATTTTCACCGTCGCAGAAAGTCGTGTGCGTGTGATAGTTGCTGTGTTTCTTTACACCCTTGCTGAAAATCTTCTTTGTTTTGATGTATGCGTTTATCGGCAATGCAATCGCGTAGATGACTATAACAGCTATAAGCAAATATTTCATTATCGTTAGGAAATCCATTAAACCATCTTCTCCTGTTTTACTTTATGGTCAATAACGTGACGGGACGCAAGCTCATCTCGCACCTCATCCGGTGTTATCCCCATCTCCGTCATGAGCACCATTACATGATACATTAAATCTGCAATTTCGTAAACAGTTTCTCTCTTATCATTTGATTTTGCGGCAATAATCACCTCGGTAGACTCCTCGCCCACCTTTTTAAGAATCTTATCTATTCCCTTTTCAAAGAGATAAGAGGTATACGAATTTTCCGGCAATGTATTTTTTCTTTCACAGAGAAGCTTATACAATTCATCCGCTTTAAAATCTGACATGGTTATTCTCCTCTCTCATATATCTTGTTGAAAAAGCACGACTGCTCGCCTGTGTGACAGGCGGGCCCGTCTTTTTCAACCATAACGACGAGCGCGTCGCGGTCGCAGTCGGCTGTTATGCTGACTATGTGCTGATAGTTGCCGCTGGTCTCGCCCTTCAGCCACAGCTCCTGCCGACTGCGACTGAAGAAGCAGGTGAGCCCCTTTTCAAGTGAGATATCAAGACTTTCCCTGCTCATGTAAGCAAGGGTCAGCACCTGCTTCGTTTCATTATCCACGACAACGGCGGGGATAAGGCCGCGCTCGTCAAATTTCAATAAATCAATATCCTTAATTTCCGCCAATTAAAACACTCCCATAACTAAAATAAATTAACACTGATACAAAGCATGGATAATATCACACTCTGCCGTTTATTTTTTTCGACCTCTGATACGTAACTGCAGGTGCACGTTTAAACGTTATGCGTTTAAACAATGTCCTCAGCAAACGTCGAAATTATAATCTCCGAAAAAATCCGCAAACGAACAAAATATGATATTATCCGAGGCTTCTTATCACACTCTGACGTTTATGCCGGCGGCGCCGAGGGTTGACTTTAATTCTTTTATGTCAACCTCGCCAAAATGGAAAACGGAGGCCGCAAGACCTGCATCCACTTTGGGCAATTCCCTGAAAAGATCAATAAAATCCTGAGCCTTTCCCGCTCCGCCGGACGCTATCACGGGTACGGATACCGCGTCACATACGGCACGAAGCATCTCGATATCAAATCCGTTTTTCACACCGTCGGTATCAATGGAATTTACAACAACCTCGCCCGCCCCGTTTTCAACACATCGTCTAATCCAGGCGATACCCTCCATTCCGGTATCAATCCTTCCGCCGTTTTTGAAAACGCGGAACTGTCCGTCAACACGCTTTATGTCAGCGGAAATAACCACGCACTGATTTCCGTATTTTTCTGCGGCTTCTCTGATAAGCTCCGGATTACTTATAGCCCCGCTGTTGACGGACACCTTGTCGGCGCCGGCTGTCAGAACACGTTCAAAATCTTCAAGCGTATTTATGCCGCCGCCGACGGTGAGCGATATAAATACATTTTCCGCAACCCTTGAAAGTATGTCGGTAAAAAGTTTTCGTTCCTCGGCGGATGCGGTTATGTCATAAAATACAAGCTCATCAGCGCCGCAGCCCGAATAATATTTTGCAAGCTCTACAGGTGAATTCACATCTGAGAGTCCCTCAAAATTCACACCCTTTACAACACGTCCGTCCTTTACATCAAGGCATGGAATTATCCTTTTAGTAATCATCTCTTGCTCTCCGTTATCTTTATTGCCTCTCTGAGATTTATGTCTCCCGTGTAGTACGCCTTACCTATTATCGCACCGTAAAGCTTCATCTCATTCAGTGCGTATATGTCCGCAAGTGAAGACACGCCTCCCGAAGCCGTTATGTTCATACTGTAGTTTTCACTCAGCGTTTTATACATCTCTCTGTTTGTACCGTTCATGGCGCCGTCCTTTGAGATATCGGTGCATATCAAATACAAAACGCCGGTATCCTGCATCTTTTTGCAAAAATCGTAAAGAGTATAACCGGACTTTTCCGTCCAGCCCTTGATAGCGACAAATCCGTCCTTAATGTCCGCTCCGACCGCAATTTTATCACCGTATAAGGACACGGCTTTTTTCAAAAACACTTCATCATTAACGGCAACTGTTCCGAGTATAACCCTGCCGACACCTGCACTCAGATACTTTTCTACGGTATCAAGGTTTCGTATACCGCCGCCAATCTCAACAAAAAGATTCGTACCGTTCACAATATCACATACAACGGAGTAATTCGGTAAGGTTCCGTATTTCGCACCCTCAAGATCCACCATATGTATATGCGATGCACCGCATTTTTCAAAATCCAGTGCAAGCTCTATGGGGTTGTCTGAATAAACGGTCATCTTATCATAGTCTCCTTTAAAGAGACGTACCGCTTTTTTTTCGTATAAATCTATCGCCGGAAAAATAATCATTCCCTATACCTCGCAAAAACCTTTAAGAATTTTAAGCCCGACATCTCCGCTCTTCTCCGGGTGGAATTGACACCCGAATACATTGTCCTTTGCAACCGCTGCCGTAACATCTATTCCGTATTCAGCGGTAGCAATAGTGTCCGATAAGCAATCAGTTGCAAAGTATGAGTGAACGAAATATACAAAATCTCCGTCATTTATGTACTTAAAGAGCGGATTGCTTCCGATAAATTTCAATGCGTTCCAACCAATATGCGGTATTTTGAGGTCGGGAGGTATCTTTCCCTCAAGAGGAATTATATCCCCGCAGATAAGAGCAAGTCCGTCATGCTCTCCGTACTCATGGCTTTTATCAAAGAGTAGCTGCATGCCGAGACAGATTCCCATAAGAGGTTTTCCGCCCCTCGCCTCTTTTATCAGCACCTTGTCAAGACCGCTTGCCCTGAGCTTATGCGCCGCGTCTCCGAAAGCGCCCACTCCGGGAAGGATGATTCTGTCCACTCCTTGAATTTCATCCTCCGTTTTTACAATACACGCATCCTCTCCTATTTTCCTGAGAGATGAGCATACGGAAAACAGATTTCCTACGCCGTAATCAATTATTCCTACCATTAAAGAACACCCTTTGTGCTTGGAATTTCGTCTTTGAACTCCTCATCAATCCTTACTGCCTCTTTAAGAGTACGTGCGACTGATTTGAAAGTTCCCTCTATTATGTGGTGTGAATTTTTTCCCTCAAGCTGTTTTATGTGAAGAGTTATATCTGAATTTCTCACAAACCCAAGCCAAAATTCCTCAACAAGTTCGGTATCAAAATCTCCGACTTTTTCTGTCGGTATATGCAGATCATAGTTGAGATACGAGCGTCCCGAGATATCCGCCGCCGTGAGAATAAGAGTCTCATCCATCGGTAGAATCGTGCTTCCGTATCTCTTTATGCCGCGCTTGTCTGACAAAGCGTCAGAAAAAGCTTTTCCGAGCGCTATTCCGATATCCTCTGTTGTGTGGTGAGCATCCACATCCAAATCCCCCTTGCAGGAAAGCTTTAAATCAAATCTTCCGTGTCGGGCGAAAAGGGTCAGCATGTGGTCAAGGAAGCCAACGCCCGTGTCAATCTTACTCTCACCTTTTCCGTCAAGATTAATCTTGAGTGAAACATCTGTTTCAGCGGTTGTCCTCTTTATTTCGGCAGTTCTCATTTTAACCCTCTTTTCTTTGGTTTTTCTTTATTCCTTAGCTTTTATCTTTTTAACGGCTGCGATAAACGATTCCATCTGTTCACGTGAGCCTATCGTGATACGCAGGTATGACTTAAGGCGTTCGGTGTCAAAATGACGTACAAGGATGCCTTCTTTGCGAAGCTCCGAATAAAGCTCCCTGCCGCTTATCCAATCAGCTTTTGCAAAGACAAAGTTTGAAGATGAAGGAAGGACTTTGAATCCCTCGTCCGTGAGTGCTTTTGACGTAAACTTGCGGTTTTCCGTTATAACCCTGCAGTTGTCATCATAATAAGTGTCATTCTGCAGTACGGCAAGCCCTGCCGCCTGAGTCATGGAGTTTATGTTATAAGGATTTGTTGAATATTTCATCGTACGAAGGTCAGAAATCAAGTCCTTTGATGAAAGTCCGAAGCCAAGTCTTGCCCCTGCCAATGAGCGTGACTTTGAAAAAGTCATTGTAACAAGTAAATTGTCATACCTTGAAAGCAGATTTACGGCACTGTTTTTTGGGATTCCGATTGAATTTTTGTCCGAAAAGTCGATATACGCCTCATCAATAACAATGACATTTTGAGGGTTTGACTCAACTATCTCCTCTATCTCGCAAAGCGGCATCAGTATACCGGTCGGAGCGTTCGGATTCGCGATTACAATATTTTTGTTTATACCGCAATAGTCCCTATAGTCAATCGTAAAATCGGGAAGAAGCGGAACGGTCTCATACGGTATATGATTTAACTTCGCAAATACGGAATAAAAGCCATAAGTGATATCCGGAAAAACAAAGGGATGCTTTTCATCGCCAAAGGCTATGAATGCAAAATTGAGTATCTCGTCCGATCCGTTTGTCATGAGAACATTCTCATAGGCAAGTCCGTATTTCTCCGCAACAGCCTCTGTCAAAGCTCTGCACTCGGGATCGCTGTAAAGATTGAGTGACGCAGCAGCTTTTTCTGCCGCGCTCTTTACCTCCTCCGCAGGCGGAAAAGGACTTTCGTTTGTATTGAGTTTTATAAACTTACGCTCTTTAGGCTGTTCCCCCGGTGTATACGGAACAAGGTCACCGTGGCGTTCACTGAAAAATTTTGACATAACTTAACCCTCAGTCTTTAACTGTTAAACTCAGAAAATAATATTCATAGAATTATTCATTTGACTTTTGCAATATGGCATCAGTCTTTTTCAAATCTTACCGTTACGGATCTGGCATGAGCGTGAAGTCCCTCCGACTCCGCAAAGCTCGCAATATCCTCCGCCACGGCAGAGAGAGCGTCCTCACTGAAATACGTATACTGTGTTTTCTTCTGAAAATCATCCACCGAAAGAGGACTTGAAAAACGTGCCGTTCCGAGAGTCGGCAATGTATGATTCGGCCCCGCAAAATAATCTCCGAGTGCCTCCGGACAATTTTTCCCCATGAAAACCGAGCCCGCGTGCTTTATTCCGTCGAGATAATCAAAGGGATTGTCAACACAGAGCTCAAGGTGTTCGGGTGCGATTTCATTTGCAATATCTACGGCAAGCCTTAAGTCCTTTGCAACAATTATCTTTCCGTTGTTGTCAATTGATGTACGCGCTATTTCGGCACGCGGAAGAAGCGGTATCTGTTTTTCAAGCTCAGCAGAAACTTTTTTTGCAAAATCATAAGAGTCCGTAACCAAAACGGCTGAAGCCAACTTGTCATGCTCTGCCTGAGAGAGCATATCCGCAGCAACAAATTTCGGGTTACAGGTCGAGTCCGCAACACAGAGAATCTCCGAGGGTCCGGCAATCATATCTATAGCAACCGTACCGAATACCTGTTTTTTTGCTTCTGCAACAAATGCATTGCCGGGGCCTACTATTTTGTCAACCCTGCTTACGGTCTCTGTGCCGAAAGCAAGAGCCGCAACCGCCTGTGCACCCCCTACCTTATATATCTTATCCACACCTGCAATTTTTGCAGCGGCAAGAATTACGGGGTTTATTTTACCGTTTGAATTCGGCGGCGTAACCATTGCTATCTCACTGCAGCCGGCGATTTTCGCCGGAATTGAATCCATAAGCACAGTGGAAGGATAAGCTGCCGTGCCGCCCGGTACATACAGACCTACTTTCTCAATGGGCAGAACCTTTTGTCCCATAACCACACCGGGCCTGTCATTTATCATAAAATTGGTCCGCACCTGTTTTTCATGGAAGCCCCGGATGTTTTCTGCAGCCTTCTTTATCACTTCAATGAGTCTTTTATCAACAAGAGAAAAAGCTTCATCAAATTCGGCTTCACTCACAAGGAGTGAAGAAAGCCTTGCTTTGTCAAATCTTTCTTCATATTCAAAAAGGGCCTTGTCTCCGTTTTTGCGTACATTGTAAATAATGTCTGCTACAACATTCTCAACTCCGGTCTTTACGTCAACACGTGAAAATATCTCCTCGTTTTTTACGCTTCCGTATTCATATATCTTAATCATTTTCGCTCACCTGCCTTTTAAGTTCTTCAACCAGCATCTCAATTTCTTCGGTTTTGAATTTGAAATTTGCCTTGTTTGCGATAAGTCTTGCGCTTATCGGTAAAAACCGCGTCACAACCGAAAGATTGTTTTCACTGAGAGTCGTTCCGGTTTCAACTATATCCACTATAACGTCGGAAAGTCCCAAAATAGGTGCAATTTCAATTGAACCGTTTAGCTTTATTATGTCGATATCCCTGCCCTGTTCCTCATAAAAATCGCGGGCTATACCAACAAACTTCGTCGCAACCCTCAGGGTCTTTTCATTATCGTCCGTAAAAGTCATCGGTGCAGCGACACACATATTACATATACCCTTTTTAAGGTCAAGAAGCTCATACACATCCGGCTTGTACTCGAGAAGTATATCTCTGCCTGCAACACCTATATCAGCGGCGCCGCGCTCGACATAAATGGCAACGTCGGACGGCTTCACCCAGAAGAAACGGATACCTGCTTTTTTATTTTCAAATATCAGCTTTCTCGAGCCGTCCTCTATCTCGGGGCACTCGTATCCCGCTTTTTTGAACATATCATAGACACTTTCACCGAGTCGCCCCTTCGGAAGTGCGACATTTACGGTTTTATCGACAGGTGTTACGGTGTCAAGCTCACAAATAAGGTTGAGATACACCGCAAACCCTATCGCGCCGCCGCTTTTGCCCACCTTGTTGAGAAGCTTATCATACTGTCCGCCTGATAAAACCGCATCGGCTATTCCCGGCAAAAATCCTTTAAATATAAGACCGTTATAGTATTTAATGCTGCTGAGTGATGAAAAATCAATTATTATTTTCCCGGGAAAAGTTTCACCGCCGAGCTTACTTCCGATAATCTTAAGCTCCGAAAGAGCCTCAAGCATCTCCGGTCCCTCACAGATTTCTTCAAGTTCCGATACAACCTCATCCGAAGATCCGTGGATACTTACAAGCTTTACAAGCTTCTTTGCACTTGCTCGCGAAACACCGTATTTTTCGCATATTCCCGGTATTTCATGTGCCGCCTTTCTCTCAATACAGCCGTAGATTTCCTCATTGAATTCATTACTTCCGCCGGCAATCCCGAGAAGTCCTCCCAGTATACCCATATGCGATATTTCCAGTACAAAGTCATTTGAGATTGACTGAAGACTCATCGCCGCAAGTCTCATGACTTCAACCCTTTCAAGGACGCCTATCTCCCCGAAGCACTCAAGGCCTGTCTGCATGATTTCTCTGTAGGCACGGGTTGTTTCAGATACCCTGTAAACATTTTCATTGTAGTAAATTCTCTGTATTCTGTCCTCTGAGCCGTTCTTACAATTTTTGATTATGGAAAGTGTAACGTCGGGCTTAAGTGCAAGAAGCTTTCCGTTTGTATCATTAAATGTAATTACGTCCCCCGACATGAGAAAATCTTTATTTTTTACGTAGAAATCATATTCCTCGAACTTACTCATCTTATACGGCGAATAGCCTGCCTCTGCGTAAAGAGAACGAAGCTTAAATATTACTTTTTCAGCTTGTGTCAATACATTTTCGTTAATCATTCAACCCCTCCTCAGCACATAAACTTTATTGTGGTAGTGTAGTAGCGTGTTAATACGCTAAAGTATACATTGCCGAAAGCCGTTTGTCAATAAATTTGTCACATGTTTTTTTCATTTTTTCTGCGAAGTAAACGCACCTTGTTTATGTGCCTTTCAAAGTCTCCGTTATCTAGAAGCTCAGCAACGATATACTGCACAAGAACAGACACTGTGCATGAGTAAAATCCGACCTTTTCGGTAAATGGCTTCACCATATCCGGAGGCAAAACCATGTAGCCCATTCTTATGGACGGTGCAATTGTTCTCGTAAATGTATTCAGATAGATTACACGGCTGTTTTCATCCAGTGAGTAGAGCGTATCGGCAATCCTCCTCGACATGGTGTACTCCGAGTCGTAATCATCCTCAATAATAAAACCGTTTCGTCTCTGAGCCCAGTCGATGTATTCTCTCCTCTTTGAAGCCGTTGCCGTGATTCCGCTCGGGAAGCTGTTAAAGGGCGTAACATGAAGAACCCTTGCTTCGGTACGCTCAAGCTCATCTGAAAAAATTCCGTCACCGCCCATTTTGAGCTTATCCACCCTTGCGCTGTTCGCCTCATACACCCTGCAAATTTTTTCATATGACGGGTTTTCTATACCGTACACGACCTCCGTGCCGAAAAATTGAATAATAAGGCTGTAAAGATACTCAGAGCCTGCACCTATAATAATCTGTGACGGAGATGCGTCTATTCCCCTGCTTCTCTTAAGGTACATGGATATGGATGTTCTCAAAAGCTCCGTTCCGAAGTTCGGAGATTTTATCATTATTTCATCCTCATATCTGCTCAACACTTTTCTTGCAGCCTTCGAGAGCTTTGCCGATGAAATCTCTTCCTCACCGGTTCTTAAACTGTTCCTCACCGTCGCAGAAAAGACCTCACGTGATAACTTTTCGGAAGGCAGAATTTGGGATGAAGCCCCCTCTCGATAAGAATTCGGGTAAGAAAAAACCGAGTCCTGAGAGTAAATAACAAAATATCCGCTTCGCTCCCGTGACTCGATATACCCCTCGTCACAGAGAATCGCATATGCATGCTCAACGGTAATAACGCTTGTTCCCGTAAGGCTCGCAAGAACACGTTTTGACGGAAGCTTTGAGTTGTAAGGGTATACACCGCCTGAGATATCCGCTCTCATTGCCTCATAGAGCTGTAAATATGCACTTTTTCCGCTTTGCTTATCTATCGTGTATCTCATTTTCATACTCTCCCGACTGATTCTCTCAAAAATTTTCAAACTACGCTTTCCGGTCTTTTAATATTTCACCTATCTGGATATATATTTTTTGTCTGTTTTGGTAGTTTAAATAATATCAGAATGTAATTATACTATTTATCATATTCGCAGTAAAGGAGAAATAAAAATGGAAAACAAAATACCTTCATCCAAAAAAAATATTGATAAACAAATACGTTGGCTCTGTATAACAGCCGTATTTATGGCTATGAACGTTGCAATGAGCTCATTCGGCGTTCCCGTACCGGGCGGACATCTTTACCTTAACGATGTAATCATCTGTACAGCCGCAATTATCCTTGATCCGGTTGCAGCATTCCTCGTAGGCGGTCTCGGCGCCTTCCTCGGCGACCTCATCTTCTATCCGACTCCCATGTTCGTGTCTCTCGTCACTCACGGACTGCAGGCTCTTGCCATATCCCTTATTTCTCACTATACACTTAAAGACAAGCCTGCACTCGCTTCCGGAATCGGAGTTTCTGTCGGCGCGGTTATCATGATAGTTGGATATTCAATCGGTCGTGCATTCATCTACGCAACCCCCGCTGCCGCCATTGCAAAGCTTCCGTACCAGATTCTTCAGGCCGTTGTCGGCGCCGTACTCGGAATGCTCATATGCTACAAATTCGGTCTTATTAAGGCTTATGAGAAGATAAGCAAACAAAACAGTTAAGTTTTATTCATTTTAAGAAAATATAAAAATAACCCTCCGGAAAGCTCCGGAGGGTTTCTTATTATCTGCAATCAGCCTGCAGAACGCTCTGAATAGTGATGAGCCTCTTCAAGCATCATATCCTTAACCTTCATAAGACGTGTAGTTGTACTACGGTCGTTCTCGTCAAGTTTCATACGGATATACTTGATTGTCTCTTCATACTGAGGAATAAGAACGTGCTCAAGTGCGTTAACACGGCGACGTGTCTTTTCAATCTCAGCAGCCATAAGCTGACAGGATTTTTCAACCTCAGCAAGTCTTAGCATCAGAGGCATGATGTCGGACAATGCTTTAACAGCGTCGTCCAGGTCGCTTGATGTAAATGCATAACCATAAGAGTATATGTCGTTTGCATCCGCTGTTTTGAATTTTGTTTCAAAGACAGGAATCATAACGCTCATGACATTCTTTTCGGTTATCTCAAGGCTCATCTCCTGCATTGGAAGCATAAGAGCAACATTAAGGGCTTCATCGGACATAACTGAACGGGCAACTGACATATGAGCATTGGCTTCTGCAATTCCCTTTTCAACTTGTCGACGAAGTTCCTTGTTCTCACGAACAAGCTCGATAAACTGACGCATAAGCTCGTCACGTTTATCCTTAAGAAGCTTATGACCTTTTGTTGCGGTCTTGAGCTTTCCCTTAAGATTGGTGAGTTCCATGCGGGTAGGGTTTACATTGAGTCTTGCCACAAGGCATCACCTACTTTACTTTTTGTCATAGTACTCGTCGAGCAATGCATCTGAGATACGCTTGAGTTCTGATCTCGGAAGAAGACGAAGAAGTTCCCAACCAAGGTCAAGAGTCTCCTCAATACTTCTGTTGTTATCATAACCCTGAGAAACATATCTTCTCTCAAATTCATCTGCAAACTTTGCGTAGAGAAGGTCTATCTCTGTAAGAGCAGCTTCACCGAGAATGGTCATAAGCTCTTTAGCGTCCTTACCACGTGAGTAAGCAGCGAACAACTGGTTCATCGTGTTGGAGTGGTCCTTACGTGTCTTTCCTTCACCAGTACCCTTATCCTTAAGACGTGAAAGTGACGGAAGAACATCTACAGGTGGCTGAATACCGCGTCTGTAAAGGTCACGTGACAACATGATCTGACCTTCGGTGATATATCCTGTAAGGTCAGGAATCGGGTGGGTTTTATCATCCTCAGGCATTGAGAGGATGGGAATCATTGTGATTGAGCCCTCTTTACCGTTCTGACGACCTGCACGCTCATACATGGTTGCAAGGTCAGTATAGAGGTAACCGGGATAACCACGACGTCCGGGAACTTCCTTACGGGCAGCGGAAACCTCACGAAGAGCATCTGCATAGTTTGTGATGTCAGTAAGGATAACAAGAACGTGCATGCCCTTCTCAAAAGCAAGATACTCAGCTGCGGTAAGTGCCATCTTAGGAGTGGCAATACGCTCAACAGCAGGGTCATTTGCAAGGTTTGAGAACATGACTGTTCTGTCAAGAGCACCTGTCTCACGGAATGATTCAACGAAGAAGTTTGATTCCTCGAATGTGATACCGAGAGCGGCAAATACAACGGCGAACTGTTCATCCTTACCGCGTACCTTTGCCTGACGTGCAATCTGAGCAGCGAGTTCAGCGTGCGGAAGACCTGAGCCTGAGAAGATAGGAAGCTTCTGTCCACGTACAAGTGTGTTAAGTCCGTCAATAGCAGAAACACCTGTCTGAATAAACTCTGACGGGAAAGCACGTGCTGCCGGGTTCATCGGAGCACCGTTTACGTCAAATCTCTTTTCAGGAATGATCTCCGGGCCGCCGTCAATAGGTCTGCCGAGACCGTCAAATACACGGCCGAGCATATCAGTTGAAACACCGAGTTCCATCTGACGTCCGGAAAAACGAACCTTTGAGTCTGAAAGGTTAATACCTGTTGAGCTTTCGAAGAGCTGAACTACAGCATTTGAACCATCAATCTCAAGAACACGGCAGCGGCGTTTTTCACCGTTGCTGAGCTCGATTTCACCGAGTTCGTTATATGTAACGTTTTCAACGTCACGTACAATCATAAGAGGACCGGCTACCTCTTGTATGGTTCTATACTCTTTTGGCATTAGTAGTCCTCCTCCTTACTAAGGGCATCAGCAAGCTCAGCATTGAGTCTTGAATCAACCTTTTCGTATTCTGCATCTATGTCCTCTTCCTTAACATACTTGAAACGTCCGATTGCTTCACGTACGGGAAGATCAATGATGTCTTTGATGTCTGCGCCCTTTGAAAGAGCATCAGCAGAACGCTCGTAGAAGTTAACAACGAGGTCCATCATGTAATGCATCTTCTTCGGAGAAGTGTAGGTATCAACAGGATCAAATGCAACCTGATGAAGGAAGTCCTCACGGATTGAACGAGCAGCCTCCATCTTAAGGCGGTCGCCCTCTGAAAGAGCATCCATACCAACCATCTTAACGATTTCGTCAAGCTCTGCCTCTTCTGAAAGAAGAGTCATCATCTTGGTACGGAGAGTTGTCCAATCATCTGCAACCTCAGCGTTGAACCACTTACCAAGCTTATCTGCATAAAGAGAATAAGATGTAAGCCAGTTGATAGCCGGGAAATGTCTCTTATAAGCGAGAGAAGCATCGAGTCCCCAGTAAACCTTAACGATACGAAGGGTTGCCTGAGATACCGGCTCTGAGATGTCACCACCCGGAGGTGATACGGCACCGATTGCTGAAAGAGCACCTTCACGTGCGTCTGAACCGAGTGCGATAACACGGCCTGCACGCTCATAGAACTGTGCAATACGTGAACCGAGGTAAGCAGGGTAGCCTTCCTCACCCGGCATTTCCTCAAGACGACCTGACATCTCACGGAGAGCCTCAGCCCAACGTGATGTAGAGTCTGCCATGAGAGCTACAGAGTAACCCATGTCACGGAAATACTCAGCTATTGTGATACCTGTGTAAACTGATGCCTCACGGGCAGCAACAGGCATGTCAGATGTGTTTGCAATAAGAACAGTACGTTCCATGAGTGATTTACCGGTATGCGGGTCGATAAGCTCAGGGAACTCGAGAAGAACGTCCGTCATCTCATTTCCACGCTCACCGCATCCGATATAAACAACTATCTCGGCATCTGCCCATTTTGCAAGCTGGTGCTGTGTAACTGTTTTACCTGAACCGAACGGTCCCGGAATAGCGGCACAACCGCCCTTTGCAAGCGGGAAAAGTGCGTCAACAACTCTCTGTCCTGTTACGAGAGGAATGTTCGGGTCAATTTTCTTTGCATACGGACGGCCAACACGTACAGGCCACTTCTGCATAAGTCCGATTTCCTCGCCGTTATCAAGTGTTGCAACTATCTCCTCAACGGTGAAGTCGCCTTCCTTGATTGACTTTATAACTCCGCCCTTTGATTTCGGCGGAACCATGATTCTATGTTCGATAATTTCAGTTTCCTGAACGGTACCGATGATATCACCGGCTACAACCTTATCTCCCTCAGCAACCTTAGGTACGAAGTGCCATTTCTTCTCTCTGTCAAGAGAAGGTACTTCAATACCGCGCTTTAAGTTATTACCAATCTGATCCTTGATTTTTTCAAGGGGTCTCTGAATACCATCATAGATTGTTGTTAAAAGACCAGGTCCGAGTTCTACCGACAACGGTGCGCCGGTTGACTCAACGGGAGCACCTGCTCCGAGTCCGGAAGTTTCCTCGTAAACCTGGATAGAAGCACGATCCTCGTGCATTTCGATTATCTCACCAATAAGTCGCTCGTCACTTACACGAACAAGGTCATACATGTTCGCATCGCGCATGCCGTCAGCAATTACGAGAGGTCCAGCAACCTTGGTTACAATACCTTTACTCATTCTATCTATCACTTGCCTTTCTGTTTACGGCTTTCTAAAATTAATTCGCATTACGCGTCTGAAAGTATATCTGAGCCAACAGCCTGCTCAACAGACTTGCTGACGTTTCTCATACCAAGACCGGTGTTTCCGTTAATGCCCGGAATTGGAATAATCGCCGGCACAGGCAATTCACGATAGCGGTCGAGTTCGCTTTCAATTTCGGTTGCAAGCTGCTCGGTTATGAAAATAACCGCATATCCGCCTTCAACCATCTGACGTATACGATGGATTGCATCCGATGCATTGTCTATAGGATAAATTTCAAGACCTATAGATGCAAAACCGTAGATGCTGTCCTTATCGCCGATTGCTGCAATCTTATACATAAAGCGCTCTCACCCTCTCTCTGATAAGCTCTGCCGGAAGATTGTTTATCTTAGCCGAAAGAATTATACGAACTGTTTTTATCTCTGCGTCCTTAGCGATGTAATAAGCAACGATAGGATCAAGTCCGAACGGAGTAAACTTACCGTCAGCGACACAATCCATAAGGATGTCGTCACACCATTTTTCAAACGCAGATGTACTCTTCTTCCACTCCTCGGCACCTTCAGAATAAGGTGTCTTTTCGAGGTAAGCAAGAATTTCGTCTTCACCTGATAACGCAGCCGAAATAAGTTCTTTTTTCGAGATAGAACTGCACTCCGGAATTGAACGCTCCATAAAGGACTCTGCTTTATTTGTGTTGGCGCAACGAAGAGCAGTTTTTATACAAGCTGTTGCAACCATGCGTTCTGAAAGCGTTTTAAGAACCTTGCATCCCGATTTTTTTCCGAGAAGTTCAATCTGTTCGAGTGTTGCCTTATCAATTATGGCATCTGCAAGCTGACCATCTGACGTCGAAGTAAGAACGTCATATGCCTCTTTTGCAGGACTTTGCATAAATTCAGGCAATTCTTCGAATTTTCTCTCATCAACAAATTTGATAATCTTTTCGTCATCATATACCGTTGATTTTGCGTATAAATCTTTTGAACCATGCTGAGAAACTATACCTTTAAGTGCTGCTTTAAGATTCTGCATATCATTCTTTATGAGGAGTAAGTCAAGATCATGAATATCCTCACCGAGAATTTCAACAAGAAGATCCCATGCTTCATTGAAGTTGTTTTCAAGATACTCTGCATATCTTGTTTCTCCATAGCCTTCACAATCACCCCAACCGGCATCGGACAGCCTGTGCATAGTGGCTTTGTAATCTTCAGCAGCTATAAGCTGATCAATATCACTTTCACTTAAAAGTTTAAGCTCATTTGCCCTCACACGCGCTACTGCATAAGCGTAATCTATTTCACGTTTCATAAGTACGCCCTCCTTCTGCAATAATGTATGTTCAGGCAAAAATTATACTGTAAAGTTCATCTTTAATGTCATCACGAGCGTCATCAATGAGAGCATCAAAGGTGCAATTAATCTCAATATCTCCATAAACAAGAATAAAGCCCTGAGAGATATTTGTTGCGGTCTTACGTACAGTTATCTTTGCACCGTCTGCAAGACCTTCATTTATTTTGCTTTCGAAGTCCTTAGGAAGTCTTCCGAGGTCATTCGAAGACAAGAGCATTTCGCCCTCTGCAGCCTGTGAATACTTCTTTACAAGAGCATATAATGCTGCGAAGTACTCATCCTCAGGCATATTTGCAAGTTTCTTTTCAGCTTCGTCGATTGTTTTATTAATAATATCTACCTTTGTGGCAAGTATCATCTTTTTGTTTTCAAGTTCGGAACCGGATTCGGCAGTATCAACAATTACCTTGGCTTCCTTATTGGCCTCAGTAATAACTGCCTCCTTTTCCTCATTTGCAAGTTCGAGAGCTGCTTCTTTTATCTTAGTTGCCTCGTTCTGAGCATTAAAAATAATGCCATCACATTTAGCTGCAGAGTCTTGTGCAATTTTTTCAATAATCTTGTTTAACCCTGTCATGACAACTCTCCTTAACAGTTAAGTTATATGTAATAGTTAGGCTATCATAGCTTTGCTGATAAGAAGGATTGAGATGAGGAGTGCAAGAACTGCGTATGTCTCAACCATTGCTGAGAAAATAATTCCCTTACCGCTCTGGTCAGGCTTTTTGATAACAATGCCAACACCTGCTGCAGCAACTTTGCCCTGATGTATAGCTGAGAAATAGCCAACTACAGCTATAGGAATAGCTGCGAAAAGAAGACCGAGACCCTGAGAAACAGTGAGTTCAGCCGAAATTTTGTTCATGATAAGGAATGCTGCAAGGAATCCGTAAAGACCCTGTGTACCCGGGAGAATTTCAAGAACGAGAACCTTACCGAAAAGTGAAGGATCTTCTGTTACTGCTCCTGCTGCCGCATTACCTACAATACCTACGCCCTTTGCAGAGCCCATACCTGAGAAAATTGCTGCAATTGCAGCTCCGAGTACTGCGAGTACTATACCTGTGAAATTTGCAATCATGATTAAGTTTCCTCCTTAAATTTGAATGATTTTGATTTAACGTTGAGTGGGGCAAAAGGTTTTCCGCCGCCCTCATAGAATTTTCCAAAGAATTCAACGTATTGAAGTCTGTTTGTGTGAACATATGCACCAATAAGGTTAATACCGAAGTTTACCAGATGGCCAAAGATTGCTACCAAGATGAAAAGAATCGGATTTCCGAGAAGAGCAGCAAGCTGATTTATTACCGAAGCAATAACGCCTGTGCAAAGACCGAGTGCAAGAAGTCTTGCATACGAGAGTATATCTCCAAGGTATCCCGCCGCAGCATTGTAAAGACCATAAAGACCTCCACCAACACCTCCGAGAATCTTTCCGAACGACTTTCTATCCTTAATAGCTATTATAGCCGGTCCGAGAACAATGAGTATTGCTCCGGCTGCAAGGCAACCGTAAAGAGGACCTGAAATACTGTTGATAAAGTCATCAAGGAATTTCGTAGGTGGATTCTCCGAAAGAGCAGTTCCGCCAATTTGTGTTTTTATGAGCGGAATAACACCTACAAGAACCAATAACTGTGGAATATTTTCGACCAGGGAGTCGAATTTACTTCCATGGGTAAAACCTTTGTATATGTTGACACATACACCGAGACCAAGATGTAAAATACCTACAAAGAACGCAAGCAGTAAAAACCTTGTTGTATGGTCCAGGGGGTTAAACCAATAGAGGTGCTTTGCCTCTATAATACTCAGTTTATCTCCCGCTGCAAAACCATTTGCGATGTAATGCGGAAGGTCACCAAACCAGCTGTTTAGTAAAACACCCCAAACAGTGGTGCCAATACCGCAAAACAGACCATAGTTGACCATTTTTGCTTTCTGCTTTTCAAGTTTGAATTTAAGTTTTACAAACAAACATGCTATTACCATGAGCAAGCCATAGCCTGCGTCACCGAGCATAAGACCAAACAGCAGAAAATAGAAAACAGTCATTACCGTGTCCGGGTCAATATCTGCATGTGACGGAGTCGAATACATCTCCGTAATGGACTCCATCGTTCCACCAAGTGTACCGTTTTCAATGAAGACAGGAACCTCATCGCTGTCCATGTCTACGTCTGTAACGGAAATGGCAACATCGAAAAGATCTGAAAGTTTCTTTGTCATAGAGTCAACATCTTCTGCCGGAATATATCCCGTAAGAACAAAGACGTTGTCACTCATAGAAATCTTATCAAGAGCTTTATACTTATCCGTGCGAAGCACAAAGTAATCTTCAAGGAAGTTGATATCATCTCTGAATTCCGCATAGGTTTTTATTTTTTCTTCATTCTCGGTAATCTTCTTGTTGCAAGCTTCGATTTCTGACTCCAGACGTTTTATACGAACACTGGGCTCGTGCTTTGTAGGATCAGAAGGAGTAACAAAGCCTATACTTCTGAGTGCAGTGTCAAACTCCTTTGCATCATCTCTGTGACAAAGAGCAACAATACAAGTCTGATTCTCCGAAGAAGAAATAACCTCAACCTCACAGTTAATCTCCGGAACCTTTTCCGCCAAATCAGAAAGAATCTGTTCTCTGTTCATCGGTACTCCAAAGCTTCCGACAAAAGCGGCAGTTGTAGTTGTTCCGGAATAAGATGAAGGAATATCAAGGGATGCCCATGGCTTCACCTGATCAATAGCGGTTTCAGCACGAACAATTTCTATCCTTGCATCCTGTATCTCCCTATAAAGCGCATTTATACTATAACACTTTGAGAGTATAGCATCTGACTCCTGTGCCTTCTTGTAGAACTCCTTCACCGTCATTTCGGGTCTCGGAGCAAAGGAAGAAAGTAATCCGCCTTTCTCGGGCACATAAGAGTTGAGAATTTCAATTGCAGAGACCGCAATACCGTGAAATTTTTCAAACTGAGCAACGGATGTAGCCGTTGAAAGCTTATAAAAATAATTTTCTTCTTCGGTATAGTCCTCAATCTCAACGCAGCCGCTCTGCTGAACAAGATCAACAATTGACTTTGAGTCGTTGAGCATCGCAAGAATCTCTATGCGCTTCATTTCTTTAATTGCCATTCATTACACACCTCCTTATTTAAAAAATGTCTCCCTCATCTGTCAGGGAATAATGTGTTTGATTACCGCTGCAACAGACTCATCCATCTTAACCTCGCTGCTTTTAAGCAACGTAGCTTTTTTGGACTGTGCCTGTGCTCTGGCATCAGCGTAGATTTCGTCCGCCTTTTTCTGCGCTTTTTCGAGGATTTGATCCTTTTCCTTTGCCGCAGCAACCTTACCGGCTTCAGCAGTAGCTTTAGCCTCTGCTTCCGCTGCCTTTATTATTTCGGCAGCTTTTGCTCTTGCGGCAGTCTCCTTTTCCGCCGCAACCTTTTCAGCATCAAGGACCTGATTAATCATTTCTGAAGCCATTTTCTCCAAATCACCCTTTCTATACCGTTCTATTAAAGCATGCAAAGTTTCAACAATATCCGAAACTTCACCGCCAATAACTTTTATATTATAACAACCGTATAGTTTAAATTCAACAAAAAGAATGCCTAAAAACGCGATATTCCTTGTTATCTTTTTCACATATTTCTACCTTTTTTTACAATTCAGGTATAAAGAAAAAAAATACTTATAATTATAGTTGTTTTATTGTTGTAAAAGCCGATTTATTATGATAGAATTCTGTAGAATATTGCACATTTGAAGGTTACAGTTATGGGGGTAAAGCAAATGACAACAGATGTACCAAATTTTGAAATTCCGGAGAGCTCGGAATTCACCACGATTCCCTACGGTAAGTTCGGTATTATCGCACTTCCGGGTTGTGAAGAGCTTGCAAAAAAGGTTGACAGATACATCGTCAAGTGGAGAGAGGAAAACGCTACGCTTAAGAATTCTCCGCTTAACATCGAGGGATATGCAAAGGATTCTTACCTTATAGACATCTCCTGTCCGAGATTCGGCTCCGGTGAAGGAAAAGCAGTTATCAGTCACTCCGTCAGAGGATATGATCTTTTCATTCTTGTTGACGTTTTCAACTACGGTGTTACTTATAACATGTACGGCCGAGAGATACCCATGAGTCCGGACGAGCACTATGCAAACCTCAAGAGAGTTATAAACGCCATCGGAGGAAAGGCTCACAGAGTTTCCGTTGTTATGCCCATGCTCTACGAGGGAAGGCAGCACAGAAGGGCATCACGTGAGTCTCTTGACTGCGCTATGGCACTTCAGGAGCTTGTGGGAATGGGCGTTGACAGTATTCTCACCTTTGATGCCCACGACCCGAGAGTTCAGAATTCCATTCCTCTCAACGGTTTTGAGAACATCTCCCCCATTTATCAGATGATAAAGGCTCTTATACGTACATCTCCCGACATAAAATTCGACCCTGAAAACATCATGGTCGTTTCCCCTGATGAGGGCGGTATGGGAAGAGCTATCCACTACGCCTCCGTTCTCGGAGTAGAGCTCGGTATGTTCTATAAGAGGCGCGACTACTCACGTATCGTTAACGGACGCAATCCCATCCTCGCTCACGAATTCCTCGGAATCAACGTAGAGGGAAAAGACGTCATTGTTGTTGATGACATGATTTCATCCGGTGAGTCTATGATTGAGGTTGCGGCAAAGCTTAAAGGTCTCGGAGCAAACCGTATCTACGTATGCACCTGCTTCGGTCTTTTCTGCAACGGACTTGACATATTTGACGAGGCTTACAAAAACGGAACCATAGAGAGGATTCTCACTACAAACCTTATCTACAGAACACCCGAGCTCCTCACCCGCAAGTGGTACACCGAGGTTGACATGTCAAAGTATATCGCCCTTCTTTTGGATACCATCAACCATGACATTTCCATCTCAAGGCTCCTTGATCCGGCTGAGAAAATCAAAAATGTTCTTGCAAAGCATGAGGACCAGCTTTCAAAGATAAAGGGCGCACAGATGGAGCTTAACATCTGAGTTTATCTGAATCTTTTCAGAAAAAATAAAAATTTATCTTGCGTAAAATAAATTGTACAGGCTACTGTACACAAAAAGGCGGAGCGTCGTTTGACACTCCGCCTTTTTGTGTAACAAATATTCAGGAGATTTATACCAATGCAGCACCGGGATTTTTGCAAACTGTTACTGTATCATTATCCGGTACCTTGTTACATATTTTTTATTTTTATTAACGAAAGCCTACAATAAGTCTTTCAAACGATTTTTGACGATTATAAGCCTGTTCATACACAGACAAACATTTCTTAAACTGTTTAAATCGTCGTATTGCCTCCTCTTCATCGCCATAAACCTTCCATGTACCTACACATTTTGAACACATTGCTTTGTTCCTTATAAACCCGTCAACATCCTCCGACGGGTAGCCGAGAAACAAACCTATTTCATGCGGAAACTCAGCAGAGGTTCTGAGCCTTTTTGCAAGTTTGGCAACACATTTGTTGGCATTGTCTGTATGGTAGGAACATTCTGAAAGAATTTCACAGGCCTTCTTGTCTCTAAGATCCTCTTTAAGTCTTTTCGGTCTGTACATATACATAAGCGCATGACCGTTTTCGGCCTTAAGCGGAATAAGACGTACACCCTTTGAAGAATACTTAATATTAAAGCTCCTTACACTTTTATTCAATTCGTTTTTATCATCATATTTGTACGAGAAAAGATTTCCCGTTTTAAGACCTGCCATTGTGGGTGAGCATTGGTGTATAAGCAATTCGTCGGGCAAGCCACCACCTCCAAAATCAATTTAATTATCTGTGTAGCAGAATTTTCGAAAACTTAAAGCACATAGTTAGTTTATGCTAACACATAGCTTAAAAAGCACAGTTAGCACTTGCTAACTTACGAATAAATATTACCATAAACCTATAATTAAATCAATGGTAATTAAAATATTTTTCTCGATTAAGCAAAGTTGATAAGTCAGACAAAAAGAACAGCCTTCGTATCAGACTGCTCTTTTCGGTAACATCTTATTTTATCATTTCATTGAATTTCGCTTCGTCAATAATCGGAACTCCGAGGCTCTGTGCCTTTGTGAGCTTACTTCCGGCTTCCTCGCCCGCAAGCACAAATGAGGTTTTTTTAGACACTGAGCCGGACACCTTGCCACCGTACTTTTCGATAAGCGCACCGGCCTCTGTTCTGGTATATGTCGGCAATGTACCCGTAAGCACAAAGGTCTTGCCTGCGAATCTGTCATCAACCTTTTCCTTTGTGCTCTGCATATTAAGTCCGTATCCGCGAAGCCTGTCTATAAGATCAATTGTTTCGGGTTTTGTGAAGAATTCAACAACGCTTTCCGCCATAACCTGACCAAAGCCCTCAATTTCAAGAACGTCTATAACCGAGGCATTCATGATAGCATCCATGCTTCCGAAATGCTCGGAGAGAAGCTTTGCCGCCTTTTCTCCGATATGTCTTATTCCGAATGCGGAAATAAGCTTTGAAAGGTCATTTTTCTTTGATTCTTCAATTGCATTTATAAGGTTTTCGGCAGACTTCTCACCCATTCGCGAAAGTCCCGCGATATCAATGGCACGAAGTCCGTAGATATCCGCCGGATTCTTTATAAGTCCCTCGTCGATAAGAAGCTCAACAACGGAATCCCCCATCCCGTCAATATCCATGGCGGGCTTTGAACAAAAGTGAATGAGAATACGTGTAAGCTGAGCGGGGCATTCGGGATTTGTGCAGCGTATTGCCGCCTCTCCCTGCTCACGGTAAACCTCTGCGCCGCAGGAGGGACAAACCGCGGGTATAAAGTACGGGGTAGCGCCTGATGAATGCTGAACCACCGAAACAACCTCCGGGATTATATCTCCCGCCTTGCGTATCGTTACGGTGTCACCGACACAGATACCCTTTTCCGTTATAAAATCCTGGTTGTGAAGAGTTGCCCTGCTTATAACGGAGCCGGCAACAAGAACAGGTTCAAAATCGGCAATAGGCGTAAGCACCCCGGTACGCCCTACATTGACCTCGATATCCACAATCTTCGTCTGCTTTTCCTCCGGAGGGTACTTGTAAGCAATAGCCCACTTCGGGAACTTTGACGTGCTCCCCAGTTCATCTCGAGCCCCGAAATTGTTGACCTTTATCACAGCGCCGTCTATGTCGAAGGGCAATGTATACCGTATCTCTCCGATACGCTTTATTTCATTTTTTGCGTCTTCAAAGGCTTTGCACGGGGTATAAAAAGGTACGGTTTTAAAGCCGAGGCGTTTAAGATAATCAAGCGAAGCCTTGTGAGATGAGGCGTCAAAGTCTCCGTCAATCTGCTGTATATTGAAAACAAAAATATCCAGATTTCGTTCTGCGGTTATGCGTGGATCCTTTTGTCTGAGCGAACCGGCAGCCGCGTTTCTGGGGTTTTTGAACGGTTTTTCATCATTCAGTTCCTGCTTTTCTACAAGTTTTAAAAAAACATCACGCGGCATATACACCTCTCCGCGCACCTCTATAAAGGAAACAGGCTCCGAAAGTTTCATGGGTATGGATTTTACGGTCCTTAAGTTTTCGGTGATATCCTCTCCTACGTCACCGTCGCCTCTTGTCGAGCCGCGGCGAAACTCTCCGTTTACGTATTCGAGAGAGACAGAAAGACCGTCTATCTTCGGCTCAACTACAAAAAGAGTTTCCCTCTCCCCTTTATCGGATTCATTCAATGAATTTTCCTTTGCAACAGCGGTAACCCTCTGTGCAAAGTCATCAAGCTCCGTAAATGAAAAGGCGTCCTGCAGGCTCTCCATTCTCACGGTATGCGTAACCGGAGAAAACAGACTGGTAGAAGCTTTCCCCCCGACCCTTCGCGTAGGGGTGTCAGAGCTTACAAGCTCCGGAAACTGTCTCTCAAGGGCTTTCAGCTCGTTCATAAGGGCGTCATATTCAAAATCCTCTATTTCAGGATCATCATCGTTATAATACCTGTTGCTGTGGTAGGCTATTGTCTTGTAAAGATAAGCCATGCGTTCGCTTGCGGCTTCCCTGCTCATACTGTCAATATCCTGTCTCTCTGACATAAACGGTATCTCTCCTTCAAAAACGGAAATAAAGCGTCGAAAAAAGTCAACCTTCGAATCGCTCATACGTTTATTATTTTACCACATTTTACAGTCTAAAACCACATTGACTTTTCTACTGTATCCTATTAAAATTGAAGTATAAATAACAGACAGAATACGAGGTATTTTCACAGATGGCAGATAAAGATTTTGAGTACAATCCCGACATCATTACCGTTACGGATGATGACGGAACAGAGCATATTTTCGAAGAGCTGGACAGGATTGAGTCCGATGACAACAAGAGATACGTTGCTCTTCTCCCCGTTTATGATGATGCCGAAGAAATCCTCGAAGGAGACGGCGACATCATAATCCTCGAGGTTATCGAGGATGAAACAGGAGAAACCTTTCTCCAGCAAATTGCCGACGAAGAGGAGTTTGATGAAATCGGCGAAATAATGATGAAGCGGATTAACGAAAAATTTGGTTTTGACGAAGAAGAGGTTTAATTAAAAGCCTGCCGGGTTCGATTCTTTTCGGTTGATATTAACCCAACACTCTTTTAAAAGGGAGCTTAATTCGGAAATGGAGTGCAGACCTCCCGACACAGAGTTGTTCTATGCCGGAAGTTGGGAGCATGGTAATCAACGATTGGCACCCACCTGCTTATTATGCAGGTTATTATTCTCCGAGATCCCGGCTCGGCGGGTGAAATAAACAACAAAAAACGTCTGATTGCATTTTTGCAGTCAGACGTTTTCTGTTGAGGAATAATTCCAAATCAAAGCAAGCCCTTGTTGTTAATAATATGTTAAATGCTCACATCATATGGTGATATTTGAAAAATAGTTATCCGACAGGTCAAACTGAAGAATTCTATCTGATGCGTCGGTATCAATGCCCAATATCAGTTTGACGGCTTCACCCGCCGCAATACTTCCGGCAACACCGCAGGTTGGGGCAAAAGTTCCCCTGCACGACAGAGGGCTGCTGTCTTCCGAGTACTCATTCAACAACTTTCCGAATTTTTCATGCGGATATTTACTGACGCCTATTTGCGCAATAAATCCACCTATACCGACATGAACTACCGGCGTCCTGAAAATTGAAACAGCCTCTTCGATCATTTTTTTGTTATTGAATCCATCAACAGCATCGATAATCACGTCGTATTCCTGCGCTTTTTCTCTTATAAAATCTGCATCGGCAAATCTTTTATAAACCTCGATACTGATATCCGGATTAAGTCCATTCAAAAAGTCAAACGCCTTATCGGCCTTGAATGCTCCGATATCCTCGGTTTTATAGATAATCTGTCTGTGGAGATTGTGAAGTTCAATGGTATCTCCGTCACAAATTCCGAGCTTACCGATACCAATGCCGGCAAGATACATCGCACAGGGACAACCCACACCGCCTATTCCCAGAATAAGGACTGACGATGAAAGAAGCTTTTTTTGACCGTTCATACCTAACTCACTTAACAGGATATTTTTGCGATATCTGTTTTCGTCCATAAAAAGATCCATCAACTGTCCCCCAAAAAATATAGGACCTGAATTCTGTCACCGTTTTGAAGAATATATTTTTTATAGTCATTACGGCTTATTTCTCTGTCATTGATCTGTATGAGAGCAACCTCTTTATTGATAAGACCATACTCATTCATCCAGTCATCAATACTGGAGTTATCCTTAAGGTACACATCTTCATTTCTTACATGAACTATCATTCTATTCACCTTTAATTGCACCGACTCTGCACCAGTCTTTACATATTCCGCATGAGATACATTTATCTGCATCTATTGAAAAAGGAGTCTTTACTATGTCACGAAGCTCATAATTATACGGAGGCTCTATACCCGTTATTGCACTCACCGGACAATGTTTTGCGCAAAGACCGCAACTTATACAGTCATCAAAACTGATAAAATACGGTGTCCTTGATTTTTCTTCGCCATGCAGTTCTATTGCTTCCTTTTTACATTTTATTTCGCAAATACCGCATCCTATACACTTTTTTTCATCAATTACGAAAGGCTTTTTAAGTTCACCGATAATTGCCCCTGTCGGACAATTACGAGCGCAAAGAGAACATCCTATACAATTTTCTTCCTTAATACTATATGTTCTTCGAGGTTTCGGAGGCGGCATAACATAGTCTGAATCACTTATTGCATCGACCGGACATGTCTCTGTGCAAATCTTACAATCAATGCAAAGTTCCTCCTCAATATGAAAACAGCTTGTGCCCGGATAGATAGCCTCTCTGGGGCACCTGCGCTGACACTCTCCGCAAGCAATACATTCTACCGAATTAATTCTCTGTGCCATATAACATCATGCCTCCCTGACGGCCTTATTTGTTGTAGTGAAATCAATTGTTTTCATAACTTCAGCTACGTCCGAAAGTCCGAGCTTATCAAGTGTTTCTTTTGTCGGGCAGCCGGTCACTGTATCCCAGCCCAGACCCTCTTCAATTTTTTCAAACATTCTTTTTACAAGAGTCTCATCGGCAATTTTAGGTTGCTTCCACTCACCCTCAACCGGTGCTGTCATCCACCGTTTTGAGATGCCATAGTCACTTACCCTTATTCCGTTTCTCATATTGAGACAACGCATAAGTGCAACCATACGATAACCGAATTCTTTTGCTTCATTCACAGTATAATCCCAGCCTGTTGCAGCGTTTAAAGCCGGCATTACCCTTCTCCAATCAGCTTGTGTATAGAACATACATACACCCAGGGAATCGTCAACCGGTCTGTGAGCTGCAGCGAGCACGTAGTGTTCGGCTATTTCCTCCATATTGAAGGCTTGAGCAGGCTTTTCAATACCGAAGTTATCTTTATCTACAAAGCCTTCAACAGGGTTCATAAGATTTGAGCCGTAATCGGACATTCCGAAACCCGGTATTCTGCTCCACTGAGAACGCTGGTCGTGTATATGCGGCGCAAATCCCTGCTTTGTATACACGGCGCAGTCATCCGCTCCTTTACCAATCTTTTTCGCAGCCCTCATAACGCCCTCGGCAAGCACGTCCCCGATACCTTCTCTGTACGCAATTTTACGCAAAAGTTCCATACCGGCGTCACAGTCTCCCCAATTCATTTCAAGGCCGCCAAGATCTTCTTTTGTAATTATCCCTTTACTGTAGCATTCATAGACCATTGCCAGTACAAAAGAGCCTTCCTTAAGGTCCATACCCAGGTGATCGATAACAATACCCATAGCGAGACCGCCGGCAGTATCATCAAAATTTCCTATGAGAGCACTCATTGCTGACATACCCTCATACTCGGGTTCATCCCCGACCATTCCTTTATATTTTCCGTCCACAATCTCGAGTGAATGGCAATGATTCCAAGGACAAGCCCAGCAAGGAGTCCTCACCCACTTGAATCTGGGGTCCTCCTCTAGCCTATCTCTGTTGAATTCGCTGCATGTAGGAAACGATGTGGACAAATAATTTTTTACAGGCAACAAATGTGCCATATTCATCATGTTAAGACTTCCGAGTGTTCCGACATATCTTGTGCCGGATGTCTTGGATTTTCCGGATGCCGTCTCAGTATTTGCAGCATCAAACCAATCGATTCGTGCGGCATCAAGTGCTTTTGGGTCATAAACCGACACACCTTCGTCGGCACGTTTGACAAATATTGCTTTTAATTTTTTGTGTCCCAGCACCGCACCGGGACCGTTGCTTGACGCAAGATGCCCCTTATCATTAAATACTCCGGCAAATCTTACTTCGTGCTCACCCGCCGGTCCTATGCAAGCTATGCTTGATTTTCTTCCGGGAAGCTTCATTTCCTCTTTAAGTGCATCATCAGTCTCCCATGTATCAAGTCCCACAATATGAGCTGCACTGCGAAGCTCGGCTTTCCCTTTTTCAATATAAAGATATTTCCAGTCCTTTGACTCACCTTCAATAATAAGAATGTCTGTTCCGGCTCTCCTGAGGGTTGCGCCGAAATGTCCGAGAGTCTGTGCCGAACAAAGTCCGTTCGAAAGCGGACCTATCGTGTTTACGCAACAAAGACCCGAAGCTGCGATATTCGTACCGGTCAAGGTGCCAAGGGAAAATATTATTTTATTATTGGGACTGTTCCATGCGGTTTCCGGAGGCAGTTCCTCCCAAAGAATTCTTGTTCCGAATCCCATTCCGCCCATATATTTTCTTGCCCATTCAGAGGATTTTGTTTCCCTTTTTATTTCTCCTGTTGACAAGTTAACTCTGAGTATATGGGGAACGTACAAATTCACTTTACCCATAAGTGTTACCTCAAAAAATGCGAACTGCCAAGAAATATTTTCTTTACAGTCCGCATTTACTTTCATTTGATAAGTTTTATTTTGCTTCCGCTGCGGTTTCAGCCTCAACCGGCTTATTTTCTTTCAAAAGAATCATGGAAACGAGAGCAACTGCGAGTAAGCAAAGAAGAATTATAAATACTATTCTGAGAGAAGACGCATAAGCGGCATTTACATTTTGCATCATTGTATTGAAGAGCTCCTGTCCTCTTTCCGGCAATGTTGCCGCAAACTCTTTTGTACCCGCCACATTCATAAGTCCTGTTGCCGACTTGAAAGGAGCTATAGCCTCTTCTGTTGTGAAGTCGAGAAGACCTTCGGGGACAACTGTTGCAAGTTTTCCTGCAAATGACTTACTGAGTACAAGACCCATTATTGAAAGACCGATAGTACCCGTAAGTGATTGGAAGCATTGAAGTGTTGCAGTACCCGCAGATATATCTTCTTTTGCAAGGTTGTTCTGAATACCTGCTGTGAAAGCACCCATAACAGCTCCGTTACCAAAGCCTATGATGCACATCATAACATAGAGAAGCCATATAGGAGTCGTTGCCGTACATGTTGACTGAAGGAACATGCTTACTGCGTAAAGAGCAATAATGGCAATCATTATCTCCTTGATTCTGCCTTTTCTGAATGCAATTGCAAAGCCTACAACCGTACCTGCTATTGTGTTTACAATAGCCTGTACTGAAAGAATAGCGCCACTTGCTGTTGCAGCCATGCCTCTTATTGCCTGTGCATAAAGTGTGAAATATGCATTTGATGAGAACATACACGGCCAAATAGCACATGCAGCAAGTAAGCAAAGAACAAAATACTTATTTGTGAAGAGATCAAAAGGAATTAACGGATTTTTTGATTTCTTTTCAACAAAGACAAATGCAACCGCACCGACAACGGCAAGTACAAACATAACTATTACCGTCGGGTTGTTAAAGCCCTTTGAACCTGCCCAGTTAAATCCGAGAACTGCACCCGTAGCAGCAACCGCAAGCGTAAGAAATCCCGGAATATCGATATATTTGTCTCCATCCTTTTTCTGGTTAGGATACATCGTCATAAGTAAAGCGACTACAATAACACCGATAACGATTGTTGCATAGAAAACGGCTCTCCAACCGAGCTTATCATAAATAACACCGCCGATTGTCGGACCAAAGATATTACATATACCAGTAATTGTGCCGTACATACCAAGATATTTTGCCTTATCGGCTCCTGTATGAATTTCACCGATTGCCGTAAGTGCGTTTGCAAGCATAAAGCCCTGTCCGAGACCCTGTCCTCCACGGAAGATAACGTGCATGAGCATGTTGGTACTTAACCCCGCAAAAAGCATGGATACGGAATATATTCCGATTCCCAGAGCAATCATATTTCTTCTTCCGAAAATATCGCCGAGTTTACAAGATATCGGCATTGCAAGAGTACTGCAGAGGAAGAAGATGGTATTCATAAGTGTAAAAAGGCTTACATCTCCAAGGTCAGCTGTGATATATGCACCTACTGTTCTCGCCATAGCATTGAAAAATAAAATTTCCGCCAAAGCAAGGAACAATGTAACAGTCACAACCATTTTCTTACTTTTATTCATGTTTTGAGTATCATCCATAAAATTCAACTCCCTGTCCTTTTCATTTCTCTATTACAAATTGGCCCGGCCTGCGGCCAAAATCTAATACATACTTAATTACAGATTTCATTCTGATGCTTGAACGTCTTTTTCAATGACACGCAGGTGTGTTCGGTCAAGCTTATAAAAAACAAACATGATTCCAATAGCAATAGCAACAACACCTGGGAAAATAAACATAAGTGAATTTATTCCCGTGACAACACCTTGAGTTTGACTTACATTTGCAGTATATCCGAGGGCTTGAAGCACAAAGCCCATCATAGATGTTCCCACTGCCATTCCGACCTTATTGCCGAATTCCAGCAAGGCAGCTATTCCGGCATCGTTTCTCGTGTGATTCTTATATTCTGAATAATCAACTATGTCGGGAATTATGATATATACAAGAGAATATGTGATTCCGAACAAAAAGCTCGACACTCCGGTCATTGTATAAAACAATATCAACGTTCCACCGATCGGAAGCACAAAAAAGTTGGCAATCAGGGACAGCCCGTAAAAAATATAAAGAAGCGATAACGCACGTCCGGGTTTATTTATAACCTTCAGCAAATACTGCGCCACATATGCTCCGAAAATCTGCGGAATACGCATTAGTAAAATAAAAGTCGCAAAAACACTCATATCTTCGGCAACATATTTGAAATAGTATACAAATACGGAAACCCTTCCATAGGAGATCAATCCGTTAAGGAGGTGTCCAAAAAAAGCAATTACAAACGGAGCGCTGTGAATGTTCTGTCTGATTGTGTCTTTTACAGTGACACTTGTGTTTTTCTCCTGATCCGGAATAATCTTTTCCTTACAGAAAACAGGTGTCAAAAAATAAAGAGGTAAACTGATAAGGAGAAAAATTATGGTGAGGTTAAAATATGCTTTCGGATTATCAGTTCCGTATTTTTCAAAATATTCTGTTGCAATTTTTGCAACTATAGTAATCCCGAGGATTCCCGAAGCGGATTTTACTGAAAGGAGCTTCGCACGCTCCTCCGGAGACGGCGTCATAACTGACGGCAGTGCATCAAGAGGAACACTGAAGCCTGTAAACATAAGAAGATATATAAAGTAGATCATTACCACCCATACAACCTTCAAGGTCAGGCTCCATGTCGGATTGACATAAAAAAGCATACAAGTTGTGACAGCAACCGGAACGGCAAATATAGCCACCCAATGAAGATAACGTCCGTGCTTATATGTCCTTCTGTCAGCAAGGTATCCCATCATCGGGTCGGTAATACCGTCAAATAATCTTGACACAAGCAATACAATTGAACAAACAGCCGCAGGAATACCGGCAGCATCTGTGCAGAACATCATAAAATAACTGGTTATAAAACCCCAACTGAATGCTGTTCCGATATTTGATGCAGAATAAGACAATGTACTCATAAGCGGTAATTTGCCGCAAGGTTTAGCCTTTTGCAGATTCACATCCTCACCTGCCTTCTCCGTTTGCCTATCTTGATTATAACATCTATAAAAATGATAAAAAAATACTAAATTCTTATCCAAAACGAATATACATAACCAAAAATTATGACCCTGCAAAACACTTTCTTTTTTGCTTATGCCGTAAAAATGTCATTTATTTTATCAAAATTATGTTTTATACTGTTCTTAATTGTAAAGTTCAATTAAACCTTTTTATTTGAAAACACTTGTGGTGGAGGTTTTCTTATGAAATTGTCACAATTACAGTATTTTGTAGAAATATGCGGCTGTGGGAGTATAACGAAAGCGGCTGAGAAGCTCTTTATTTCCCAGCCGGCTTTAACACACGCCATACAGGATCTTGAAACCGAATTCGGCGCAACCTTGCTTATAAGAAGGAAAACGGGAATAGATCTTACAAACGAAGGTAAGATGCTGCTCAAAGAAGCAAAAAAGGTTTTAAAAGCAGCCGATGAGCTCACAGATACGATGACCAGTGTAACTCAAGGCAGCAAAACACTCAAAATCGGTATATCTATTCTCACGGCAAAGATGTACCCAAGCCTTATAAACGACTATATGAAAACACATCCGTATATTTCAATAAAAGGATATGCATTCGGCTCTGCCGAACTCAGAAAATATGTTGAATCTGAAGATCTGGATGTCGCTGTTTCAGGTGCATTACCAAAAAACAATCCGGAACTCAACAACATATTTACATCTAAAACTTTGCTTTCCTCCGAATCATTTTTTTGGACCAATATAAACAATCCTCTCTCAAAAAAAGAAATTATAGATATCAACACGGATATTGTCGGAACACATATTGCTCAGTTTCGTGAAAGTTCAATAGATACTTTTGAGGAACAGACAACAAACATCATTCCCGAAAAGGCAGGAGCAAAGATTAACTTTTCCACGAATCAGCTTGGTGAAATAAAAGACCTTCTTTTGGAAAATCGCGCTTCGACATTTCTGCCGCGCGGTATATTCCGTAACTGCCCCACTCTCGTATCCGTACCAACAAAACAACATCCGTCATTTTATCTTGCCGCGTTTTGGAAAAAGGATAAGGCCTATACCCATATCCTCGATTTTGTGGATTTTGCAGAGGAGTATATAAAGAACAATTAAAATAAAAGATACCCCGACATAAAAACACGTCACAGTCCTTTACGGTCCTGTGACGTGTTTTATATCTGATGATTAACTTGTTTAACCTGCGATGATACCATTTGTACAGTGGTACCATTGCCAATCATAATTCCTGATTGAAAAGAGTTTCCCCGTGGCAATCGGTTGCAACTACAACGGGAAAGTCGCGAAGAACTATGCGCTTCACCGATTCACAGCCGAGGTCGTCAAAGCCGATAACCTCACAGGAATCAACGCACTGTGCCGCGAGTGCCCCCGCGCCTCCGACAGCGCAGAAATAAACCGCCTTATTGCGCACTATGGCATCATTTACTTCCTTACTTCTTACACCCTTTCCTATCATTGCGGAAAGTCCGAGATCCAGAAGTCTCGGAGTATACGGATCCATACGTCCCGAGGTTGTGGGACCGCAACTTCCTATGGGAAGCCCCTTTGGAGTCGGAGTAGGACCGCAATAGTAGACACAAGCACCGTCCAAGCTATACGGAAGCTCTTTTTCGCCATCCAGAAACTCAAAAATTCTTTTATGCGCCGCATCCCTCGAGGTATACACAACACCGGAAAGTAATACTCTGTCACCGGCATGAAGCTTTTCTGCTTCCGTTTTTAAGTTTTCGGTGTTCAACGAATACTCTGCCATAAGCTCTCCACAAACACAATCATACAATCTTTATCTTCACTGTGGAAGACGGTCTTTTCACGGTAACAACGGCTTTTTTTACGGATACAACTTCCTCCGCAGTATCTTCCTCTGTTTCAAAGGCGCTGCATGAATCCTGATTTTCCTCGTACTCATCAACCATTTTTTTTACGTCCTTGATAGGCGAAGACTTTGCAGTTCTCCTTGCTGCCTCCTCAAGGCCCTTTGTGAAAACGTCTATCTTTGTCCTGAGCATAGAATTCTCTTTGAGCAACGCATTTTGCTTTGAATTAAGCTCCTGAATCTCGCGCTTGAGTGATTCGTTTTCAAGCTGAAGCTGCTCAATAAAGTCCATAACGGCCTTTTTGTCAAAGCCCATCATCTTTGTTTTAAGCTTGATATCTTTTTCAAGTTTGTCCATAGGGAATTCTCCTTTTTCAGGCAATTTATACGTCAGCCTATTACGCTGTTGCACCACGAAAGAACATCATTCATAGTGTCTTCCTTCTGAAGCTCATTAAGTATTTCATGTCTCGCACCTTCATAGAAGATATGATCTACGTTGTGACCCGTATTTTCAAGTGCTTTTATAACCTTATTTACACCCTTTGTGTACTCTCCGCACGGATCCATTGAGCCTGAAATAACAAGAATCGGAAGATCCTTCTTTACCGCTCTCGGCCACTCGGAGCTGTTAACCCACTTAAGAAGAGTAAGAAGATCTCTGTAACCTCTGTTTGTAAAATAAAAACCGCAGAGAGGATCGGCGATGTATTTGTCCACAACAGCGTTGTCCCTTGAAAGCCAATCGAATTTTGTTCTTTTTTCGGTTTTATTATTATATGTACTGAATGCAAGCTTGTCTATAAGCTTTCCGTCAGCCACCGGTCCGTCCAGCTTACTCATGATGTCACAAAGCATAATTGCGATGTCGTTTGCCGGATTAGGGCCAACCGTGCCGCAGAAAATCGCGCCGGTAAGCGAAGCGCCGAAATGCGCCGTAAACTTTCTTGCAATAAGCGAACCCATAGAATGACCGAAGAAGAAATAAGGTACCCCCGGATTCTCGTTTCTTGCTATTGACATGAGCTTTTTGCAATCCTCGACAAAAATCTCACAAGCGGTATTTCTCTTGCCAAAATAGCCGAGAGGATAAATATGGTTTATTGACTGTCCGTGTCCGAGATGGTCGTCACCGTAAACGGCATATCCGTTTTCGGCAAGGAAGGTGGCAAACTCGGTATAGCGTTCAATGTGCTCAGCCATACCGTGCGCTATCTGTATGACACCGCGTATTTCTCCCGAATCGGGCTTAAATGAAACAGCGTGAATTTCGCAGTCGCCTACTGTGGATGTAAATGTAAAATCTTCTCTTTTTACTGACATTGATAACAAACTCCTTAAATGATGTAATAAAAAAAGCTTATTCAGTCTCACCCATATATTTTATATTTTTGTTTAAGCAATGTCAACTTAAGGAGACTATGTTTTCTGTTGATTTTATTGTAATTATAATATATAATTCAACATGCAAAAATTAAAGAAGGGAGAACCTGAAATGCTTCTTGTTATTGATGCGGGAAACACCAACATAACCATTGGCATATACAAAAATGACAATCTTTTGTTCGTGTCCCGACTGGCAACTGACAGAACCCTGACGGAGGATCAGTTTGCAATAAACATAAACAGTATTTTCAGTCTTAACAACCTAAAAGGTACGGGCTTTGCCGGAGCGGTGATAAGTTCTGTTGTACCGGAAATTACATCGGCACTTGAAAACGGTGTAAAAAAAGTTACGGGAAAGAAACCGACGGTGATAGGACCGGGAATTAAGACCGGCCTCAACATACGTCTTGACAGTCCTGCCGAGCTCGGTGCAGACCTTGCTGCAACCGCTGTAGGCGCACTTTCAAAATATCCTCTTCCCTGCCTTATACTTGACCTCGGTACGGCAACAAAAATCACGGTTCTCGACGAGACGGGTGCTTTTCTCGGCGGCGCTATCGCACCGGGCATCAAGATTTCACTCAACGCACTTGCCATGGGAGCCTCGCAGCTTTCACAGATAAGCCTCAAAGCTCCGAAAAAAGCAATCGGCTCAAACACAACCGAGTGTATGCGCTCGGGAATCGTATACGGAACAGCCGACATGCTTGACGGCATCTGCACACGAATGGAAAAAGAACTCAGCGCACCCGTAAAAACAATTGTTGCCACAGGCGGTCTTTGCAGTATTGTAGAGCATTGTACCCACCCGATCGTAGTTGACGAAAATCTTCTCCTTGAGGGCTTAAAGGTTATCTACGAGAAAAACAAAAAATAAAATTTCAACATTGTATCCGACAAAAATTCAGGGCGGAACAATAGTAAGGAGATTCAAAATGGCTAAGCAAAAAGTAAACCAGAAAATCGTACACATGACGGAAATTGCAGTTCTCACAGCAATAATTATTTTGATGGCATTCACACCCATTGGATATATCAAAACCGCCGGGATTGAAATCACTCTTATCACCATACCGGTTATTGTGGGCGCTATCGTACTCGGTCCGGCCACCGGTGCATTTCTCGGAGCCGTATTCGGAGTGACAAGTTTTCTTCAGGCTGTGATGGGACTCAGTCCGTTCGGCGTTATGCTTATGGAGATAAACCCCTTCTTCTGTTTTCTCGTATGCATACCGACAAGAATTCTCATGGGTCTTTGCACCGGCTTTATTTTCAGAGCCTTCAAAAATAAAAGCGTAGTCGCATATTCGGTATCCGGACTCAGCGGTGCGTTGCTGAATACATTGTTCTTCATGAGTACACTTATAGCACTCTACTGGAGAACAGACTTTATACAGGGCCTGGCTGAAAAGCTCGGCGCATCAAATGTTTTTATGTTTGTCATTTTATTTGTCGGCATAAACGGTCTTATTGAGGCAATCTGCTGCTTTGTTGTCGCTTCGGGTATAGCAAAGGCCGTAAATAAATATATAGAAAAGATATAGGCGTTTTATGGATTCACTGAAAAAATTGTTTGTAAAATACAAGGAAATAATAATGTACCTTATTTTCGGCGTATGCTCTACCGTTGTAAGTTGGGGCTCATATGCGCTGTTCGTAAAGGCGTTCTCGCTTTCTGTCGAGTTCGGCAATGTACTCTCCTGGGTATGCGCAGTCCTCTTTGCTTTTGTCACAAATAAGCTGTGGGTATTCGAGTCTAAGACATGGGAGCCTAAGAAGGCAATCTCTGAGTTTGTTACCTTCATAGGAAGCAGACTCATAACCGGAGTGATTGAAATGGCAGGTGTTCCCCTGCTTGTAAGACTCGGTCTTTCACAGACTATCTTCGGTGTAGAGGGAATGCTTGCAAAGGTACTTGTTTCCGTGATAGTAGTTATTCTGAACTATGTTTTCAGCAAGCTGATTATTTTCAGAGAGAAAAAGAAAACAGAGGAAAAATGATATATCCCAAAAATTTTATCAGGTAACAAAAACATCTGAAACATAAAAGTAAAACAGCGTTGAAGAGAAAACCAACTCTTCAACGCTGTTATTTTTGATTTTGAAGTTTATTCAGTCGGCATACGTCGCAGCCGTTCGGTTGACATAAGACTTAATCAGCCGAGCTTGTTACCGCAGTTCGGACAGAAATTTGCGCCCGCATTGAGCTTTGTTCCGCAGTTTGGACAGAAGCCTCCCTGTTGCTGCTCGGGCTTTTTAGCTCCGCAGCTTGTGCAGAAGTTACCGTTGTTCTGCGCACCGCATGAACACGTCCACGCACCTGCAGCCGGCGCCGAAGCGGAAGCGGAAGTAGTCGCAGCTTCAGGATTCTGATTTGTCATCTGACCGAGTCCCGCATTTCCTATGGCTCCCATTCCGAGACCTATGCCCATCATTCCCGAGGCACCTCCCGTTTCTCCTGCGGCTTTTACACCCTCTGCCATCGTCTTCTGTACGTCATAGTTTGCAGCATTTGTGTTTGCGCCCATGTTGAATGCCTTCTGCATCTCCTGAATCTGAGCTTTATCCTCATCAGTAGCGACAAAAGCACCGTTTATCGTAAAGGTTACAACCTCAAAGCCGCGAATACCTGCCCACTCTTCACTGAGATTTTTGTTTATGAGAGCGGCAATTTCTTCTGCATGAGCACCGATACTTGTATACGGTACGGGCTCGGTTGCGCCGAGTGTTGAGATGGCAGCGCCTATCTTGTCAAGGATACCTGATTTCAGGTTTGAGAGAATACCGTCGTCGTTGAGCGAAACGAGAACGTCATCATCCGTTCCGACATACTGAGCACCGATATTTTCAAAGAATTTCATCGGGTCGCCGACCTTTATGGTAAGCTGTCCGTTACCCTTTATGGAAATATCAAGTTCAATGTTTCCGCCCGCCATCTTGCTTGTATGGTGGAATGCGATGTCTCCGCAGCCCCACTTTATAGGCGTTGCGAGAAGCTCACACATATTGATGAAGTAAACTCTCTGTGAGTTGAAGCGCTGACCGCCTGCCTGCCACTGAGCAATGATATCTTTTCCGTAAGCTCTGAGAGCGTCTCCGAATTTTTCATTTTCGCCGGGGATAAATGACGGGGCCGTCGATTCCTCATACGTATAACGTCCAGGCTCGGCACAGAATTCTACAACTCTTCCGTTTTCAACGAGAATCATGCACTGTCCTTCCTGAACATCAATTCCCGATCCGGCTGAAATAAGGTTATCATCTGCTTTTTTGTTCTTTCCGCCATCCACGAGAATTTTCTCTGCACGCTTCATAAGAACGCCGTTTGACATATCTCCGCTTTGGAAGTACTCCTTCCACATTGCGGACTCGGTTGCTCCCGAAAGTGCCTGCAAGCCGCCGCCGAGAACCTCACTTACCGTAGTTGCTGCAAGTTTTAAAAGTCCCATTGATAAAACACTCCTTTAGTCTTCTGTTATTGATGAGATATACCAGGTATAAATAGTATCCATTACGATTTTTGCGCCGCAATACTGACACTCCCCGGTGTTATCCGCAGAAATCTCGGCATTGCAATTCGGGCATATATAAGAGACTGCACTCTCTCCCTCTTCCCGAAAACGCAGCGAGTAGGAAATCTTGTAGCGTGTTTCCACCCGCTCACCGTCAAGATCATATCCACAGGAAATCTGATACTTAATTGTAGCATATTCCTCCTGCTTTTCATACCCTGCAATGGTTATTTTGTTGAATACAATATTTTTCACCGTATGCTCGCCCGAGACCGGTACAATTCCCGATTGCACGGAGTTTGATACACCGAGGTCAAACGACTGTCCGCCCTCGTATCTTATCGCAAGATACTGTTTTATAAAATTCTTAACGGCTATTTCCGCATCGTTTTTGCTGAAGTTATCAAAATCCTTCATTATCTTTTTCAGGTAAACATCCGTCGCTCCCGAAACAGATCTGGGGTCCGGCGTCCTTGCCCCCTCTGAAATTGCACCTACAACGGTTGAAATCTGTTCAGGCGTAAGACCCGTAGCACCGACCGTTATATCCACAACCTCACGATGAAGTCTTTTTATCAGTTTGTTCTTTAAGGTATTGTAAATCGCCATCAGAAGCTGTGTCCTCCTCCGCCGTGAGAACCGCCGCCGCCGGACGAATGACTTGAACCGCCACCGCCGCCGGAGGATTCTGACGGCTTGTAATAGTCGTGAAGAACCTCGTGGCGAACACCCATAAAGTGTTCATTTCTTGACAGAACTCTGAAGTTTCCGTCCATATAATTTGCCGCCGACGGAGCCCTGTTATTTTTGTTGTGAACAGCAAGCATTATAAGAACAACCACAACTGTTACAACAGCCGAGAAAATCAGCGATGCACCTGTGGGTATAAACTTGTTCGGTGAAGAATTGATAACACCGTATTCCTCTCCGTAATCATAGGGCGCATACTGTATGCTGCTGTCTCCGTTTGCGTAAGCATAAAGCGACTTATCCAGCGTATTTATAAAGAATCCGTAGTAATTGCCGTCTTTTGCGTAGGTGAACGTACTGTCGAGTATGTCATCTATCTCATCATCGTCGATATTTCTTATCGCGGTGCCGACCGTGTTGATATACACCTGTCTGTTATCCATGTCAACCGCAAAAAGAATACCCGAGATATCCATACCGACGTAATAGTCATAAAAATCATCCGTAAATACGGTCGTGGATTTTCCGAAGGCGTCATCGTATGTGACAAAGTTAAGAGCAATTCCGTATCTTAAGCCCTGTTTTGCGGCAATTACCGAAAGCTCCTTTTCCTGCTCATCAGTAAGCAGGTCGGCAAAATCATACACATGCTCATACTTTACCTTATCCATGTCGAGATTCGGAACCATATAGTCATACGAATATCCGTTAGGCGCAGTATAGCTTTCCGTAGATGACGCGTTGTACTCCGACGAATCGGTCGCATATTCCGAGTTGTTTTCCGTAGAGTCGCCTATGTAAGGATTTACAAATTCATCCTCCGCAAAAGCGGAAAAACAAGTCAGGGTGAAAATCAAAGCTACCGTCAGGAGGACAGATACTATTTTTTTCAGTTTCATTTCCGTTCCCCCTTACATCGTAAAAAGACGCACTATCAAAGCTATAAGCTGGGTGCCCAAAAAGCTTCCGGCAATAGATGCGGCAAGCTTCAGCTTACTTATGGGAAGCTTACCGGCAACCTTACCCGTCTCGCCGTTTACCGCAAACTGATAGTTCTTTTTGTTGTATTCTACATTGAAAAGCCATACAGGCATCATTGCGTACTTTGATATCTCATTTTCATAGCTCGGGCTGTACGCCGTTATAAGCTTTGTCTGATAAAAGCCTGCATTGCTTATGGAATTCGACTCCATGGCGGATCTTGAACGGATGTGAGCCTCATGAACGGTTTCATTTGCGGCCTCATCGTACTCCTCGGCATAAAAGCCGGCCATATATGCGGGATTGAAATCCGTGAGCTTTGAATAATCAAATGGCTCTATTGCCGCCATAAGATCGTTATTGAGGTTTTTCAGTCCGTCTGTCGGTATACTTTCAAAGTCACCCTCAACGTCCATATTAACCCTGTACATATGGTGCTCGATTACCTTATCGTAACCTCTTTTGTGGCTTGTCATGTTTTCACCGTCAACGTCAACAACTGCTTTTTCCGTGTATGAGTGAAGCCAAAACGGTACATATACGCCCTTCATCTTTTTCAGTTCATGTGCAGAACTGAATTTTTTCGGTGAAAGGAGGCCCTTTGCCGTGTATGTCTTATATATGTCCCTTGCCTTTTTCTCGTCTATCAAAAAAGGAATAACAGAGTCAGGTCTGAAATCTCCGACCAGCTTATCTGTAAGAGAAATGGCTCTTCCGCAGAAAGCACAGGTTGTGGCAACCGTGCTGCGTGAGGTTATTACCTCTGCTCCGCAGTTTTTACAGGCATAAACCACTAAGTCGGAAAGGTCAATCTTCTCGGATTCATCCGTAGCCCTATCCTGCTCATTTGCCTCTCTGACCTGCTTCTCTTCTGCCTTTTTTTCATTTGCCGCACCTTGCTTTTCACCGCGAATTTCGGCAGACCTCGCCATGAGCTTATCAAGCTCCTCCGGCTGATACTCATGATCACAGTAATCACACTTAAGAGCATTGGCACCGGCATCCCAAAAAAGCTCTGCCCCACAGTTGGGACAGTTATATTTTTTCATATATAAAAGCACCTCCCCGTTGATTGCTTTTGTTAATTATTATACCTATCAGTATATCATATCGAAAATCCAAAGAAAACAATGAATAAAAAAAAGACTTGCATTTTGTCAAAGCATCTGTTATTATCTACAAGTAACAAAATGGTAACAAAAGTGTTACAAATGCTAAAAAGTGATTACAAAAGCATACGGGAGTGTGTTGATGGATACTAAAATAAAGATTCGCATTGCGGCGGTTACATCGTTTATTATAATGGTTTTTACCATCTTACCCGTCTCAATGTTTACAACTGAAAAGGAAGTTACACTCAAAAGCGGTAAGGGCTCACTTGACGCAGTAAACTCAATAGAGGTTGTTACGCTCGAGATGAACTCACCGAATCAGCAGGTAAAATACGGTACAACAGTCGAGAAAATACTCAACAACGCACCGCTTGATCCTGTTATCACAAGAGATTCCTACGTTGACAACAGAGTTGATGAAATCCTCAGCGAGATAACGGATTGCACCATGTCAAACTATGAAAAGGTTCGTGCAATTCACGAGTATCTTATAAAGAATTTCTATTATAAGAGCTCTTTCATAACGGCAAGCGCAAGCTACAAAAGCTCTTATGACGCAAAAATGGTAGGTCGTGCAAAAGGAATGCTTAAAACAGGACACGGAACCTGCACCGAATACTCCGCTCTCTTTATGGTTATGGCGAGAAGAATCGGTCTCCCTGTGTACTGCGTCCAGGGAACACTCAGCGGCGGCCCGCATACCTGGAATGTTCTTCGAGTAGACGGCAAGGACTATATCTTCGACTCAGAGGTTGATTATATGATAGGAAAAGGAAGGCTTATATACAGACACTTCTGTACAACAAACACCTCCGGATACTATGCATTCAACAAAGAGGGAAATATCGGTTCTTTCAAAAATTTCGCATAAAAGGTTCGGGAGTAATACGAACGCAGAGAGTACAAAATAATTGCTTTTTAAAAAGACTTGTTCACGTGATAAGTCTTTTTTCTTTTTATTTTCTGTGTTATAATCCTGTCATCGGGGAAGATTATTTAATATGGAGTTGAAAAACATGATTGACGAAAAAATTGATCTTAAAAGAGTTTCCGACAAGCTCTCCGGTGCTATCAAAATAAAGACCATATCCAACGAGGACGAAGCTCTTACAGACTGGAATGAATTCGACAGATTTCATTCGTACCTCAGGGAACAGTTCCCTCTCATTCACAAAAACCTTACTCTTGAAGTCGTAGGAAGGGCCGGTCTGCTCTACTATTGGAAGGGCTCGGACGAAAGCCTTGATCCTATTGCGTTTCTTGCACATCAGGACGTTGTTCCCGTTGCTGTTGGAACGGATGAAGACTGGGAGCATCCCGCTTTTGAAGGCTATAACGACGGCAAAATCATCTGGGGACGCGGAGCTATCGACATGAAGAACCATCTTATTTCCGTCATGGAAAGTGTTGAGCTTCTTCTTGAAGAGGGCTTTGTACCGAAACGCGGTGTTTATATCTGTCTCGGCTACAACGAGGAAATCGTTGCAGGAAAGGATAACTCCGCAAGAATGATTGCAAAGGTACTCAAGGACAAGGGCATTCATCTTGACAGCATAGTTGACGAAGGCGGCGCTATGGTTCCCGTAAAGATTCCCGGCGTTGTTGATACTGTACTCTCTGGCATAGGAATCGGTGAGAAGGGATACGCCGACTTCAAGGTTACGGTCAATTCCAAGGGCGGTCATTCATCGGCACCGCCGAAGCACACGGGTCTCGGTGTTCTTTCAAAGAAGATAAGAAACCTTGAAAATCATCAGTTCCCCTCGGAGATGCCGGATTACTTCTTAAAGCTGATTCAGGCAATCGGTGATAAATCCGCTTTCTGGCTTAAGCCAATCCTTAAGAATGTCGACAAATACAAGGGGCTTGTTACCTTTATCATGTCAAACAGTGCTGCCGGCGCATCATTTGTGCGCTCATGTCAGGCTGTAACCATGGCAAGCGGTTCCCCCACCGCCAACGTACTTCCTCAAAAGGCTTCCTGTGTTATTAACTTCAGGATGTTCCGCGGTCTTACAATTGAAGATTGCAGACGCCATGTTGAAAAGTATATGGGCGGAAAGGATGTTACCGTTGAGCTTCTTAAGGGAAAAGAAGCAAGCGAAATTTCACCTATGGACTCAAGAGCTTTCGAAACACTCTCAAAGCTTATCGTTGAAAACAATCCTAAGAGCGCCGTAACTCCGTTTATGATTGTAGGAGGAACAGACTCCTATAACTATGAGTGCGTTTGCGAAAACATCTACAGATTTGCTCCGTTTGAGGTTCCCGCAAACATCATGCTCACGGCACACTCTACAAACGAGCGTATTCCTGTTGAGCAGCTCGGACGAGGCGTTGCCTTCTTTAAGCGCTATATCCGTGAAATGACGGCAGAATAACGTCGCAGCGGTGTTGAGCGACTCTATTAAAAGTAGTGAAGTGCTTGTTTAAGCAGTGTATATAAATGACGTTTTAACCGTATATAAGTACTATTTGAACGGTAAATAAGCGGCTATTTAAGTAGCATTTAAACGCTGTTTATGCAGCATATATAGATGAAAAAATCAATTTATAAAGCTTCATAACAGAAAAAAAAATAAACAGTTCGTTTGAACTGTTTATTTTTTTATTAAATTTTACGCACAGTAAAACTGTGAAATAATTTTGTAAAACAGCCTTATAAAGCAAATCCGTACAACTATTTTGCACTAAAATTGTGCAAAGCAATGATACGCAAAGCTTTTTATCAGAAGGTCATTTAGAAAGAAGCTCTTTTATTCTTTTCATTGCTTCAACCGTATTTTCATAGCTTCCGAAGGAAGTAAAACGGAACCAGCCCTTTCCGCATTCTCCGAAGCCCTCTCCCGGTGTTCCCACAACCTGCACCTTTTCAAGTAGGATATCAAAGAAATCCCATGACGAAAGACCGTTCGGACATTTCACCCATATATACGGAGAATTCTTTCCTCCGGTGTACGGCATACCGAGCTCATCAAATGTTTCGGCAATAACCCTTGCGTTTTTTTGATAGTAGCCGATATTTTCTTTTATCTGGCTTATACCCTCTTTTGTAAACACAGCCGCAACAGCACACTGCACGGGATAAGAAACACCGTTGTACTTGGTGCTGAGCCTTCTGTACCAAAGCTTGTATATGTTATGCCCGTCACGCTCAAGCTCACGCGGTATAACGGTATAGCCGCCGCGTGTTCCCGTAAACCCTGCGGTTTTTGAAAGTGAGCAAAGTTCTATGGCACATGTACGTGCGCCCGGAATCGCAAATATGCTTCTCGGACTGTCATCCGTTATGAAAGCCTCGTATGCACAGTCATATATGATGATTGCATCATTCTTGTTTGCGTAATCAACCCATTCTTTAAGCTGAGCATAAGAGTAGGCTGAGCCGGTAGGATTGTTCGGTGAGCAAAGATAGATGATGTCGGCGTGGACATCATGGTCCGGCATGGCGCAGAATCCGTTATCCTCGGTGGCAGCGGCATATATGATTTTTCTGCCGGCCATGATATTGGAGTCGACGTATACAGGATACACGGGGTCTGTCACAAGGACGATATTGTCTTTTGCAAAGATGTCTCCAATGTTGGCGCAGTCGGATTTTGCACCGTCGTTGACCAGTATTTCATCTGCGCCAACGTCCACGCCGAAGGTCTTGTAATACGAGCTTATTGCCTCTCTTACAAAAGCATACCCTTCATAATCAGGATATCCCTTGAAGGTTTCCTTGTGTCCGAGCTCATCCGCTCCTTTTTTCAGCGCATCTACCACAACCGGCGCAAGCGGAAGTGTTACGTCGCCTATTCCCATACGGATAACCGGCTTGTCGGGATTTTTCGCAATAAAGTCATTCGTTCTTTTAGCAACCTCGGCAAAAAGATAATTCGGGACAAGATTGTCAAAATTTGAATTGATTTTCATTTAGTAATACCTCATCGTCACACAAAAGATAAATGTAAAAAAAGCGGATTGAATATACCGGGCCTATAAGATATGGCCGACCAAACGGAACAATTGTTGAATTGCCGTATATTTTATGTTATTCAGAGACATTCACCTTTAAACACAAACCTTGCGGGACCTGTCATAAAAACAGTGCCGTCGCCTGCATAGCGTATTTTAAGGTCGCCCCCGCGAAGCTTTACGGTTATGTCTCTGTCCCGCTCACAAAGACCGTTCAGAGCAGCCGCAACAACGGTCGCGCATGCTCCCGTTCCGCAGGCAAGCGTTTCTCCGCTGCCTCTCTCCCAGACACGCATTTCAAACTCCGTATCGCTTAGCTTTCGTGCAAACTCGGTGTTCGTGCGTTCCGGAAACATCTCATGATTTTCAAAGTACGGCCCTATCCTTGTAAGCTCAAGCTTCATCGGGCTTTCATCCATAAACACAACGCAGTGCGGATTTCCCATTGAAACGGCAGTTATTTCATACGCTTTATCATTTACGGAAATAAGCCGTTTTACAACTGTATCTCCGAAAAAATTCGTAGGTATTTCGGCACCGATCAAAACAGGCCTTCCCATATCAACCGTCACAGAGTCAACCGTTCCGTCCTTCAGAAAAAGATTGAGCGTTTTTATTCCGGAAAGTGTTTCAAGAGTAACGACGGTTTTATCCGTAAGCCCGAGATCATATACAAATTTGCCTATGCACCGGGATGCATTGCCGCACATCTTACCCTCTGAGCCGTCAGCATTGAACATACGCATCTTAAAGTCCGCAATATCCGACTTGCATATGAGTATGATACCGTCTCCTCCGACGCCGAAATGTCTGTCGGAAAGCTTTACCGAAAGCTCCTCCGGGTTATCAATCATATGCTCTGTACAGTCAAAATATATGTAGTCGTTTCCGAGACCCTCCATTTTGTAAAAAACCACTGCTGCCACACCGCCTTTGTATATGATATGTTTTGTGATATTTTATACCGCCTAGTTTCCACATTCAATACTTATTTCATTAAATATACGGAGAAGATCGTTTATTCCCGTATTTTTTTTGTCCTCTCCGCTCTTGTCAAGGATTACATCGCCCTTGTCCATCATGATAAGACGGGTACCGTACTCTGCCGCATAGCGAAGATTGTGCGTTACCATCATAGCGGTAAGATTCTTTTCTTTTACTACCTTATCCGTAAGCTGCATGATTATCTCAGCTGTTTTCGGGTCAAGTGCCGCCGTATGCTCATCAAGAATAAGAAAGTCGAGCGGTGTGAGCGTCGTCATAACGAGAGAAAGAGCCTGTCTCTGTCCGCCGGAGAGGGAGCCGACCTTTATGCCCATCTTGTTTTCAAGCCCGAGGCCAAGGATTTCAAGGGAAGACTTGTAGAAGTCTTCACGCTCCCTGTTCACGCCCGAAGAAAGTCCGAAGCGCTTACCCTTGTTGTCGGCGAGGGACATGTTCTCAAGAATAGTCATTGACGGACATGTTCCGACAGCCGGATTCTGATAAACACGCCCTATTCTTCTGTATCTTTTGTACTCCTGCATCCTTGTTATATCTTTTCCGTTTATCAAAACGCTTCCGCCGTCAACAGGGATACTTCCGCAAACGATATTCAAAAGAGAGGTCTTACCGGAGCCGTTAGAACCTACTATCGAGACAAATTCTCCGTCCTTAACCGTGAGATTGAAGTCCTTGAAAAGGCACATCTCGGTTATCTCTCCGGGATTATATATCTTACATATGTCCTTGAGTTCAAGCATGACTCTCACCTCCTACCTTTTTGCTGTTTCCTATTACAAGAATAATAAGGAAAAGAACGGCGGTGATAAGCTTCAGGAGATTTGCCGGAAGTCCGAGCGTGATGGCAATCTGAATACACGCCTTATAGATAATACTTCCGACAAGTGCGCACGTTGTTCCCTTTACAAAGCTCAGCTTTTTGAAAATAGTTGAACCTATTATTACGGTGGCAAGCGCAAATACAACCTGTCCCGTACCCATGGTGCTTGAAAAAGCTCGCTGCTCCTGAACCACGACGCAGCCTGAAAGCGCTACAAGAGCGTTTGCTATAACAAGTCCGAGTATCTTAACCGAGCCCTTATCCTTTGCCATGGAGGTAACAAGCGCCGCATTGTCGCCTACCGCACGGAGAAGAAGTCCGCTCTTTGTTTTAAAGTAAAGGTCGATAATAATTTTAAATATAACTACGAGGATAAGGGAAACAATAAGTTTTCTGTAAAGGAGAGATACTCCGCCAAACAGTGCCATGGTAGGTGCAGCCGTAAAGATAGTCGGCGTTTCTCTGCCTATACTGAGGTTTGAGCCCGCAATCTGAAGGTTTATTGAAAACAAAGCCGTCATGGTGATGATTCCTGCAAGAAGATCACGTACCTTAAGCTTTACGTGTATGAAGCCCGTTATGAAGCCCGCAAGTGCGCCCACAAGAAGCGCAATTGGAATCGTAAGGTACGGATTCATTCCCCTTGTCAGTAAAACAGCCGTAACGGCTGCTCCCAGCGGGAAGCAACCGTCAACCGTCAGATCCGGAAAATCAAGTATTTTGTATGTGATATACACGCCGTATGACATAAGGGCATATATAAAGCCCTGTGTCAGCGTGGCAATAAGCAGGTCAAAAAAGACGTTCACTCTTAAGTTCCCCTCTCTGAATAATCATTACAAGTCAAGCAGAAATTACATCTGTTGCAACTTTCGAGATATCCTCCGGAAGTGTAATTCCGAATACTTTAAGTGCATCATTATTTACATATGTCTTGTATTCTGAAATGGTCTCATAGTCCATATCCACAGCCTTTGCCCCACCCTTGAGGATTTTAGCCGCCATTTTTCCGGTCTTTACTCCAAGCTCGAAATAATCGATTCCGACAGAAGCCACGCAACCCTTTTTAACCTGCTCAATCTCCGAACCGTATACAGGAATCTTTGCTTCATCTGTTTTTTCAAGTATTGAAGGAAGAACACCTACAACGTTGTTGTCCGTAAGATTTGAGAAACAGTCAACGCCCTTTGAAATAAGAGTCTCGGCGGCCTGAACTGCTTCTGACTGAGCTGTGATACCGATAGCTTCAATCTTAAAATCATACTTTGATGCGCTCGACTTATACTCTTCGATAGCCGAAATCGAGTTTGGCTCTGAGGTTGTGTAAATGATTCCTATGGTCTTTGCCTCCGGCTGGAGTGTACGGATAAGCTTAAGCTGCTCTTCTACCGGGAGCTTATCGCTTGTGCCCGTTACATTGCCCTCATCAAGCTTTGCTTCCTTCGGGTCGGTGATAGCGGTAAATATAACAGGTATATCCTTGTCCTCTGCTGCCGCAAAGCAAGCTGTTGCGGACGGCGTTGCTATAGCACACATGAGAGATACATTCTTTGCCGAAAAGTTCTGTGCAATCTGCGTAGCGATTGCGTCATCAAATCCTGCATTCTGATAATCAACCGTGAAATCCTTACCCTCTGTAAGTCCCGCATCCTTAAGTCCCTGAAGAAAGCCCTCTCTGCAGTTGTCGAGAGACGCATGCTCTCCATACTGAGAGATACCTATAACGGGAACATCGTTCCCCTTATCTTTGCCGCATGCCGAAAATGCAAATACGAATGAAAGAACAAGCACGATTGAAATTATTTTCTTAAAGTTTTTCATGATTTTTCCTCTTCCCTTTTATTTTATAGTCATCAATTTATGTTTTTTCAGTTCTTTATGCCATCGTATGGCGATGTAACAGCGTTTGTAATCAAAATCGCCATCGGTCACTGTACGTATATCTTCTCATCATAATAAACACCTCATAAAACAAAAAACGTCTCAGAATTCTTAACGAATCCTGAGACGAAATTTAACTGAAAATTCCGCGGTACCACTCAGCTTGACAAAGCGTCCACTCATTCATGCACTGACATGCACTACGCACAGTAACGGATGCGAACCGTCGGTTGCTACTCGGCACTTAAGCCTTTCGACCGCCCTCATAAGGCCATTCGCCGGAGTCTGCCTGCTACAATCACACCGCCTGTAGCTCTCTTTGAAACAGTTGCGACCGGTTACTTACTCTTAATCATCGGTTTAACTATTTACTTGTTGTCGAAATTGTAATACCAACAAAAACATTTGTCAATATATTTTTTCAAAAAATCATTTTTGCCCGATTGACAAGTATGATGTCAAAGCATATAACAATTAACCCTTCAGGAGCTTTACAACATCGGTAACGTCCTCATAAAGGGCAAGCGTTGCGATGCCGTCCATCTGCGTTTTAGTCTTGTTTATGAGGACTATGTCATTTCCTCGGAAATAGCGGATATATGACGCAGCCGGATAGACGACGAGCGAAGTGCCGATGATTATAAGCGTTTCGGCATGTGAGATGGCATTTACGGCGCCCTCTGTGACGTCGTCGTAAAGAGGCTCCTCATAAAGCACGACATCCGGCTTTATGAGCCCGCCGCAGGCGGGACAGTGCGGCACACCCTTTGCGGAGGCTACAATATCCACTCCGTAATGCGCATGACACGCAAGGCAGGTATTTCTTAAAACGCTTCCGTGTATCTCATAAACCTCCGTACTGCCTGCGGCAGTATGGAGTCCGTCTATGTTTTGCGTAACAATCGGCACATGCTTCCCCTGCCTTGCAAGCTCCGCAAAGTACAGGTGTGCCGCATTCGGCTTTGCCGTCGGGTACAGCATTTTCGACTTATAAAACTCGTAAAACAAGTCGGTATGTTCAACAAAAAAGCTGTGACTTATTATCTCCTCAGGCCTTATGTTAAGACCGCTGTCCTGATTGTAAAGCCCGTCCGCAGACCGAAAATCCGGTATACCCGACGGCACACTTATTCCGGCTCCGGTAAATACGCAGATATCTTTACTTTTATCTATTATCTTCTTCAGTTCTTCAATTTTATCCAAATCCATAAGCATCAGCCTACATCTATAAGTTCATATTCTTTTGTTCCGATACCAAGCTCGGCAGCTGCGTCAACCGTATGGATGCCGTGCTTTTCTTCTATGCGCTCGATAAGATGATCCTTTCCGGGGTCGTCCGACGCATAAATAAGGTCAACACAGGCTTTGTCGAGCGCAACGGGGTCAAGCGAGGACAGAATACCGATATCCTTCATACAAGGATCCTCCGCCACGGCACAGCAGTCGCAATCCACGGAGAGGTTTGCGACAACATTTACAAATGCCATGTTGCCGCCGAACATATCGACAACACCCTTTGCAGCGTCTGCCATTGCTTCGCAGAAAGTATCCTGCTCGGCAACCTTATCCCCCAATTCACCCTGATCAAGAGTTACGCCGGCGCTGTGAATATTTACCTTTCCTACTGTTGACGCACAGCCTATGGAAAGCTGTTTAAGCGCTCCGCCGTACCCGCACATAGGATGTCCCTTGAAGTGTGATAAAACAAGCATTGAATCATAGTTCTTTATGTGCTTTCCGACATAGTTCTTTGTAAGAACTTTTCCTCCCTCAACCGGAAGAATGAGGTCAGGGCCCTCTGAGTCCATGATATCAACCTTCTTGAAAACATCTGACCAGCCGTGCTTTTTAAGAAGCTCTATGTGCTCGGGTGTGTGATTTCTTGACCCTTCATAAGCCGTGTTGCACTCAACAACAGTTCCGCCGACAATGTCTATACACGGCTTCATAAACTCGGGCTTTAAAAAGTTTTGATTTCCCTCTTCACCTGAATGAATCTTTACGGCAATATTTCCCTTGAGCTCTGTTGCAAGCATTAGAAACATCCTTGCCGCGTTTTCGGGCGAAACGGTTTTTGAAAAATAAACAATTGACTTATCCGTTTTAAAACGACCTCCTCTTTATCCTTATACCGAGAATAGCTTTAAGATAAAATCATTTTCAGTCCTCAAGTGACTGAAGCGTCTTCAGATGATTCTTCCAATATCCGAGCCATTCCTTTTTATGCTTTCTCCTAAGGTAATATGTCGAGCCGCCCGTTGCGGACAAATGGTCCGCAATTATGTCGGGCATTACATGCCATATTCCCTTTGTTATTTTGTCCGCATCAGCGTAATTTACATGTGGCTCTCCGAACGGATAACGTGCAGATGCGATAGGTACCATTCCGTCACTTTCTCTCCACGTCTCGTCAAGCTGCACGCCACCTATCTTTTTGAGTGGGAAGAAGCCCATCAAAGCCGCAGATGCACAGAGAGGAAGACCCATGATAGGTGCAGGTACATAGAACTGCGGATGATTTTTCATCGGTCTTGTACCGTTACCGGCAATAGAAAAGAAATATGCATCCTTTGTTGTATGCTGAGTTTTATTCAGTTGCTCCGCCTGATCAACCCTGAACGCAAAGCCGAGAGTATCCTTGTATCTGAAGATGTTATATATGGCCTTCCACTGCTTTTTAGTGAGAAGAAAGCTCTTTTTCTCAGGCTTAAAGTGGAACGGGTCCTTCATAAGACCGAACTGTTCCATATTTATGTCATATACGTCTCCGTGTCCCCTGTTTGCAAGCACGGTTGTTGCAAGAAGAATTACAAAAACAGTTGCAGACAATGCACCCGGAGCCGCATGAACATCGGTTGCCCCGTTATGCGGAGAGGACAGAGTTGTAACCGACATGAGCCAGTCACCGTGTCCGCCCTCAAAAAGAGGCGAAACATCTCCCGGAGATGCGAGACGTTCCTCCTCACAGCCATCTTCAAGAAGAGTCGCCAGCATGCGAACTGTCTGACCGCCGAAGCTGTGACCGAGAATATGTATCTTCTTTATGCCACCGTCCTTTATCGGCTTTCCCCAGCCTTCAAAAAGCGGTTTGTCATATGTTCTTCCGAAGCGTTCATGGTGGCATTTCTTTGAATGTGCCGCACCGTAATCAACAGTGCCGCCGACAAGCTGCGCATACAGCTCACAAGCCCTATCCCACGCACTGCTGAGAGGCCCTACAGACGGAGCATATGCCTCTATACCGTCCTTTCTCAGCTTCTTCACGTAGTTACCGCAAACAAAGCCCCAGTACGGCATAAAATCATAAGTCTTTTGATCCTCTCCCCAGCCCATCATTCCGTGAACAAAGATAAAAGGATATTTGTTTTTGTACATGTTTATAAATCTCCTCTCCGAAAGATTATTTTTATCTGTTTTTCCGATCAAAAAGTATTTTACTATAAATCTTCTCACCGGACAAGATTTGTCATTCTTCAAGATATTTTTCAAGTAATACTAAATTTATTCCGGAAATACCGTTGAAATCTGTCGGAACGATTCCAACCTCGGTATATCCGTGCTTTTTGTACATGGCGCGAGCCACCTCGTTCTTTACATTCGTATCAAGTCTGAGTTCGAGGCAACCGTGTTCCAACGCATATTTTTCATAAAAATCGATAAAACTTCCTCCATATCCTCTGCCCGAACTTTTCGGAGAAATCACGAGAGTATGCAATACGCATACACAGTCAGCGGAAATGTCGTGCCTCCAGTCACCGTATACGTACGAATCCATCTGTATGCCGTTTATTATCCCCGCACCGTATATTTTTCCGTCATTTTCAAGTACAAATAAATCTTCGCGCTCCAATGCCTTCACTGCTGTATCTCTGACAGGATATACGCTTCGTATCCATCCGATTTGCTGTTTGTTTTCTTCCTCAGCCGTGTGAATCTCATTATATATTTCTTCCACAGCGTCAATATCTTTTGCTGTGGCTTTTCTGATTACCATTTCAGCACCGCCGCTTTCTCTTTTATTTTACCTCATCTTTTTAAACAGAACGATGTGATTTTATAAGCAGGACGGATAAATCATTAACATTTGTACCGGTAGGTCCCGTAATTATAAGTCCGTCTGTTTTTTGCAATGCATGATACGAATCATTCCTTGCGAGAACCTCCCCGATGGTCAGCCCTTTTTCTGTCAGTATCTTCTCGGTGAGTCCGTCTACAAAGCCTCCCGCGGCGTCTGTAGGACCGTCTGTTCCGTCAGAGCCGAATGAAAACAGGCATACATTGTCCATGCCGGATATCCCCCGCGCCGCAGAAAGTGCAAGCTCCTGATTTCTTCCGCCGAGTCCGTCTCCGATAGCCTTTACCACCGTTTCGCCACCCGCAATATATGCCAGATTTTTTCCGTCACGGTAGTGTGCCCTTGCTATCGCGGACATAAACTCGCCCGCATCCACGGCATTGCAGCTCAGCATATCCGTCAAAAAAATCGGTTGATAGCCCAGTTCTTCACAGGTATGCATTGCCGCCTTACACAGCTGGCTGACACTTCCCGTAACACGGGTCTCGACATTGTTGAGAACCTTCGGTGTTTCCTCGCAAAGAAGCTTTGCAGCCGCATCAGAAAGTCTGAGACCGAATTTTTTTACAACAGCCATTGCATCCTCGCAGGAAGAACTGTCAGGATAAGCAGGACCCGAGGCAATCATATCCACGGGGTCGCCCAGCACATCCGAAAGAATAACCGAATAGACCTCAGCAGGTGCGCATATCCTCGCAAACCTTCCGCCCTTAACGGCAGAAAGACGTTTTCTGATGATGTTTATATCTACAATACCTGCACCGCTTGAGAGTAATTGTGAGGTGATATCCGCCATTTCACTTTCGGGAATCAGGGGCTTTTCAAAAAGAGCCGAGCCGCCACCCGAAATAAGAAAGAGCACTGAATCGCCTGTGCCCCACGTCTCAGCGGCTTTTATGACCTCTTCTGTTGCGAGGTATGTGTTTTTGTCCGGAACCGGATGTCCGGCCTCATATATTTTTATGTTTCCGAGCTGTCCCTGTGCATGAGCATACTTGGTTATGACAAAACCGTCCGTCACTCTGTCGCCCAACACGTCATATGCGGCTTTGCACATTTGCCAGGCTGCCTTTCCTATAGCAACAATATGAATCGCACCGTCCTCAAGATCAATCTCGTTCAGTGCCCTTTTTACGGCGGAATCAGGTAAAGCGGCTTTGATAGCTTCATCTATTATTTTTTCCGCATCTTTTCTCAAGTTCATTTTCGGGGACCCCCTTCAATCACGAATACCCGCCAACGCCAAAAATTTTTTATCTGACTGAATACTCTGTGTCAAAAACCTACCGTCTCTGAAAAGTGCGTATGTAGTAACGGGAGCAGATACATTTTGTGCAGACTCTTTGTCATTGATATGGATAACCTTTAGCGGAATATTGTATTCCGCCGCAACCTCCTGTATCCGCGGCACCCAATAACAGGTAAACGGACACTGATCGGTATAGTAAAGAACAAAGCCTTTTTCCGACACCTGCGGGTGCTTGGCACAAGCCTTAAACCTCGGCAGTTCTTCGTTCTCCGTAAACGGAAGAACACAGAGATTGATTCCGCAGTCAGATACATCCGCAACCTTAAAGCCCTTATAATCAAGAAACTTTGGGTCAGCGAGGAACTCCCGTTTCCTTCCCTCGGCACACAGTATGCAAATTCCTTTTTTCCCGCTCGCCCTAGCATCTTTGATGCATGCATCCAAAAGGTCGGTAGAATAACCGTGTCCCTTCATAGAACCTGAAACCCACAGGCAGTTGATGTAAAGGTAACCGTCCGCATCAATGGGTACCCATGCATTTTCCGCCGGAATATACTCAATGAAACACTTGCCTCGTTCCTCACTGCGATAAAAAACAAGGCCCTCATCAAAACGCTGCTTAAGCCATTCCTTTTTAGCAAGGCTCTGCTTGCCGGACATGGCACAGCATATATGTTCCCTGTCGATATTTTCCCGGGTGATACGGATGTAGTTCATAAACTGTCACCTTCCCTTGAGTCTCTCTGAACTTCGTCGAAAAATAAAGCCGTATTATTTTATAAAAGTAAAATTCAAAAATAATTGTATTCAATATAATTGCATTTATCAAGCATATTTTCCCCGAACAGCAAATCTTTATTACTGGTAAAGCTTCGAGTAAAAAGGTGAGCAATTTATAACTGCCGTAAAACAATAAATTTGCACTGTCGTAAAATACGACACTTACAGATGCAAATTTAAATTGATTTTTTATTAGCAAAATATTAGCACATTTCAAAAACCAGACTATAAATAGGCTAGAAATTATACAAATTGCACAAAAAATTCAAAAAGTCTATAGAATAAGAAAAGCCCTGTGTTATGCGGAAAAGCCACGTAACACAAGGCTTTTTTGGCATGCGTATATTTTTCTCTACACCCCTTGCAAACCAGAAAAAAGCGCGGTATAATATGACCAGAAGAACCAAAACGGTCATATTTCAGGGGGTGCGACCTTGGCTTTTACCGATTACGAGACTGAGCAGCTCCGCAAGGCGTTG
>OFMD01000062.1_pt1 | contig 93743 bp, 88 predicted proteins | sample 1541211 | NCBI WGS metagenome assembly OFMD01 (sample SAMN04209231, study PRJEB22552) | human gut metagenome | biome: gut; material: feces | host: Homo sapiens | place: USA: Oklahoma | reverse complement strand
AATCCGACACAGTGCTTCACGAAAAAGAATGAGTTCGGATTTGCACTATTTGGTGGAGAGCATGGGATTCGAACCCACGAGTAAGCGTTAACCCACTACACGATTTCCAATCGTGCTCCTTCGGCCAGCTCGGACAACTCTCCAAATGAAATGCGCTTTATCGGCGCGGGATTTATTATACAAAAAGGCTGAAGATAAATCAAGGATTATTTCAGCCTTTTTTATTTATGGGAAAACTTCTCAAGAATCACAGAACAGCGGCAAGGAAATCCTTTGTTCTCTTTACCTGAGGATTCTCAAAAATCTGTTCCGGTGTACCCTCTTCCGCTATGACACCGTCTGCTATGAGAAGAACGCGGTCGGAAACGTCTCGGGCAAATCCCATCTCGTGTGTAACGATAACCATGGTCATACCCTGCTCGGCAAGCTCCTTGATAACGTTCAAAACCTCACCGACCATCTCGGGGTCAAGTGCAGAGGTCGGCTCGTCAAACAGCATGATGTCGGGATTCATGGCAAGAGCACGTGCAATAGCCACACGCTGCTGCTGACCGCCCGAAAGCTGATGCGGATAACAATCAGCCTTCTCTTCAAGCCCCACCCTTTTCAGAAGCTCAAAAGCCTTTTTCTCAGCTTCTGTCTTTGACATGAGCTTAAGGTCAACCGGTGCAAGCATGATGTTTTGAAGAACGGTTTTATGCGGAAAAAGATTGAACTGCTGGAACACCATTCCTATGTTCTGACGCACCTTATTTATGTTTACCTTTTTGTCGGTTATCTCATAACCGTCAATCATAACCTTTCCGGCTGTAATATCCTCAAGCCTGTTAAGGCAGCGGAGAAAGGTTGACTTACCGCCTCCTGACGGGCCTATAACACATACAACCTCGCCCTCATGAACCTCCAAATCAATTCCGTTGAGAACCTTAAGGTGACCGAAGCTTTTTTTCAGGCCTTCGACCTTTATCTTAACTTTATTGCTCTTTATGGCCACGGTTAAGTCTCCTTTCGATTGCTTTTGAAACAGCCATGAGAATGGATGTTATAACGAGATAGAAGAGTGCTGCGTACATATAAGTCTCAAAATACTGATATGTGCTTCCCGCGTATACACCGGCTTTGTTTACAATCTCGGAAAGTCCGATGATGGAAAGAATCGATGTATCCTTAATTGTAATAATAAACTGGTTTACGAGCGCAGGAACAACAATTTTGAACGCCTGTGGAAGTACAATCTTCTGCATGGTTTTAAACTTTGTAAGACCGAGACTTCTCGCAGCCTCCGTCTGACCTTTCGGAACAGCCTGAATACCGCTTCGAAATATCTCTGCAAGATACGCGCCCGCGTTAAGGCTAAGTGTAATGATAGCCGCGGACATCGGCGAAAGCGTAAAGCGTTCAAAAAAACCGCCGTCAGCCATCGCCTTGATGATAAGGTTTGCAATTTGCGGAATACCGAAGTATACGAGCATAGCCTGAACCATCATTGGCGTACCTCTTATTATCCAGATATAAACTCCTGAAAGAGCTTTCAGAATTTTAGATTTGGATAACTGCATAAGACAGGCAATAAGACCCAAAAACATGCCTATCAGAAGAGATATAAGCGAAACTTTAATTGTAAATGCGGCACCCTCCCAAAGCAACGGAGTAGCCTTTTCAAAGACCTTCGCAAAATCCATAACACAATCCACTCAATCCAAAGATAATTCAGCATGGTAAGAGTACCACACTGAATTATCTGTAATTATTATTCAGAAATCAATAATACGATTAATAGCCGTACTTTGCAAGGATTTCTTTAAGTTTTCCGTTTTCGGAGATGTTCTTAAGACCTTCGTTGAGCATCTTAAGAAGCTCTTCGTTTTCACCCTTCTTTACGGCAATTCCGTAAGGAGCGGCATTTATAACGTCGCCGACTGTCTTAAGTCCGATGTTCTCATCGGTCTTTATAGCCCAACCCATAACCGAGTAATCCTCAAAGCAAGCGGAGTTGTTGCCGTTCTTAACTGCCGTGTACATTGTCGGGGAATCCTCATAGTACTGAATCTCAAAGCCGTATTTCTTCGCAGCCTCTTCAGCATACTTTGCGCCCATTGTGCTTGACTTAACCGCAACCTTTGTGCCCTTTAAGTCCTCAAGCTTTGTAACTGTGCTGTCTTTAGCTGTTACGAGGATCTGACCGTCGTTGAAATAACCCTCGGTGAAATCAAATGTCTCTTTTCTTTCCTCGGTTATTGTCATACCTGCGATAGCGGCATCTGCCTGACCTGTCTGAACTGCACTGCATGCAGCCTTAAAGCCTACGTTGTCAATCTTGTACTTGAAGCCCTGATCTTCAGCGATAGCAGCAATGATATCCATGTCGATACCAACGTACTTGTTTGAGTCTGTGTCAAGATACTCAAACGGTGCAAAAGCATTGTCAGATGCGATTACCCACACCTTTTCTTCTTTTGTCTTTCCGTCATCCTTCTCCTTACCGCATGCGGCAAAAAGAAGAGACATCATAAGAATAGCCATTAATAATGCGAGAATTCTTTTTGAAACTTTCATTTTTAATCTCCTTTTATAAAGTCTGATTTGCAAAATTGCTTTTTCATTATACAGTTTTTTTTCCTCTTTGTCATTATTTATTTTTTTCAGTGAAAAAACGGAATTTGGCATGTTTAATAATTCACAAGCGTTTATTACATAATAAACTGTTGAAGTTGTCGATATAAAATGCTATAATTTGTGTATCTTTTACGGAAAATATACAATGGATAGGTTGTGTGGAGAAATGAAATGCCCTTTTTGCAGTTTTGAGGAGAGCAAGGTAATTGACTCAAGACCAACAGATGAAGGAGAACGTATAAGACGCCGCAGAGAGTGTATGAAATGCGGAAAACGTTTTACGACTTACGAGGTTATCGAGAGCGTGCCTCTTATAGTTGTGAAAAAGGACAAGTCGCGTGAGCAGTTTGACAGAAACAAGCTCATGGGCGGCATGCTTCGTGCGTGTGAAAAACGACCCGTACCGCTCCAGACTATTGAGGCTGCCGTAGATGATATCGAATCTTATCTCCAGAACTCTCTTGACAGAGAGGTAACCTCGGATAAGATAGGAGAGCTTGCCATGGACAAGCTCCGTGATATTGACGAAGTAGCATATGTTCGCTTTGCCTCTGTTTACAGACAGTTCAAGGATATAACCACCTTCCTTGACGAGGTTTCAAAATTACTTCAGGAAAAATAATCTTTCCTGTTGACATGCCGGATGAGTTGTGATAGCATTTCACCAACGACAAGAAGGAGTAAGTTCTCATGACTAAAAGAACTCTCACAGTTGAATACCGTTACGTAAGCTATGCCTACTACTATGGTAAGGCTTATTTCGGTATGGCTGAAAAAGAGAGTTAATGCAGGAGACTACAGTTTTTTTGTAGAAATGATTTTGCGACCTCACAGTCAACCGGCTGTGAGGTCTATTTTTTTATTGAAGGTAGGAAACAAATATGGTAATCATCTTAAAGGAAAACCCAAACAAAGAACAACTGCAAAGTCTCCGTAACTGGATTACGGATAAAGGCCTTCAGATACACGAATCGAAGGGCATGCACCAAACTATCTGGGGCCTTGTCGGAGACACAACACAGGTTGACATAGACCTCATCTCGGCACTGGATATCGTTGAAAACGTAAAACGGATTCAGGAGCCTTATAAAAAAGCAAACAGAAAATTTCATCCGAAGGATACCGTTATCGAGGTAGCGGGAACAAAAATCGGAGGCGGAAGCCTTACCCTCATTGCCGGTCCTTGCTCGGTTGAATCAAAGGAGCAAATCATCGGGATTGCAAAAGCAGTTAAGGAAAGCGGCGCCACAATTCTGAGAGGCGGTGCTTTCAAGCCGCGTACATCCCCCTACTCCTTCCAGGGGCTGCGCGCGGACGGAATTGAGCTTCTTCTTGAAGCACGGGAAGCAACGGGTCTTCCTATAATCACCGAAATAATGGATATCTCACAGCTCCAGCTTTTCAAGGAAGTGGATATCATTCAGGTCGGTGCAAGAAATATGCAGAATTTTGAGCTTCTAAAGGTTCTCGGACAGATTGATAAACCGATACTTTTAAAAAGAGGTCTTTCGGCAACGTATGAAGAGCTTCTCATGAGTGCGGAGTACATAATGTCCGGAGGAAACAAGCAGGTTATTCTCTGTGAACGCGGAATACGCACCTTTGAGACCTACACAAGAAATACCCTCGACATCGCGGCTGTTCCGGTTCTTAAAAAGCTTACACATCTTCCGATAGTTATCGACCCGAGCCATTCCGGAGGAAAATCCGAGCTTGTTGCACCTCTCTCCTACGCTGGTGTTGCGGCGGGCTGTGACGGACTTATAATTGAGGTACACAATGACCCTCCGCACGCACTTTCTGACGGTCCGCAGTGCCTTCGCCCCGAGGAGTTTGACGCCGTGGCAAAGAAATGTGCGGAGATACACAAGGCAGTTTCTTAAGGAAGGATAAAAATGAATACAGATATTAAAACCGTCGGTATTGTCGGTCTGGGACTCATAGGCGGTTCTATGGCAAAGGCAGTTTCAGAGCATACCGGTGCTGCCGTTTTCGGCTTTGACATAAACAATGAAGTAATGAACATGGCTGTCATGTCGGGAAGTATAAAGGGTGTGCTTACAAAAGAAAAGCTCAGAGAATGTGACCTCCTTATGGTAGCCCTCACACCGCAGAGGCTCATAAACTGGGTATGCGAAAATGCGAAATATTTTGGCAAAGACACTATTCTCTGTGACCTTTGCGGAATAAAGCGTGTAGTTATGGATAAGCTCATTCCCGTATCAAAGAACTACGGCTTTCCGTATGTAGGCGGACACCCTATGGCAGGAAAAGAGGTTTCCGGTTTTGTAAATGCCGAGCCGTCTCTTTTTAACGGAGCCTCAATGATTTTAGTTCCTCAAAAGGAAACCGATATAAACTGCCTCGACGCTCTTAAGTCCTTTTTTCTCCGCATCGGCTTCGGAACGGTTGTCTTTACCACCATGGAGGAGCATGATCGAATCATATCTTATACATCGCAGCTTGCCCATATCACCTCAAGCGCATATATAAAATCGCCGACCTCACAAAAGCACATGGGCTTTTCCGCGGGCAGCTATAAGGATATGACAAGAGTCGCAAGACTTGACCCCGCCATGTGGACGGAGCTTTTTCTTGACAACCGTGACAACCTTTGCGCAGAGCTTCACGAGCTTATAAATAATCTTACCGATTACCTGGACGCGCTGGGGGCTGATGACGAGAAGGGACTTTACAGTCTGCTTGAGGACGGTCTTATTAAAAAACTCAATGATAAAGACGGGTGTGAATGATGAATCTCATAACGGATGTTGATGTACGTACTTCCAATGAATACACGGTACATATCGGAACGGACCTTATTGACCGTGCAGGTGCGCTTATTTCGGAAACTCTCTCGGGAACGGGAAAGACAAAAACCGCATACGGCAAAAAAATCGCGGTTATAAGCGATTCAAATGTTGCGCCGCTCTACCTTGACAGAGTATGCCGTTCTTTAATCGACGAGGGTTTCACTGCGGTATCCTTTGTTTTTGATGCCGGGGAAAAATCCAAAAACGCAGACACGCTTGAAAGTATATGGAACTTTCTCGCCGAAAATGAAATCACACGGTCGGACTGTATCGTTGCCCTTGGCGGCGGCGTCGTGGGAGATATCTCGGGCTTTGCCGCGGCGACATTTCTCAGAGGAATAGATTTTATTCAGATTCCCACCACTCTCCTTGCTGCCGTGGATTCATCTGTCGGCGGGAAAACCGCTATAGACCTGAGAAGCGGAAAGAACCTTGCAGGCGCATTTCTCCAACCCCTTACCGTTATCTGTGATACCGAGTCTCTGAAAACCCTGCCGTGCAACACCCTTATCGACGGAATGGCGGAGTGCATAAAATATGCGGTTCTGCGCGGAGGAAGAATACTTGAATTGTTTAATGAGATAAGTATTTCGGACAAAGACGATAAAGATAGTATCTATTCGGCTCTTGAGGATTACCTTCCGGAGATAATCGCAGAGTCCGTTAAAATAAAAGCGGATTATGTTGTCGCCGACGAGTTTGACAACGGGGAGAGAAAAATGCTCAATCTCGGTCACACAATCGGCCATTCTCTTGAAAAAATGAGTTCTTTCAAGTTGACCCACGGATGTGCGGTTTCACTCGGTATGTCAATCATTACAAAGGGCTCCGAAGCGCTCGGATACACCGAAAAAGGCACTTGGGAAGCGGTCAATTCCCTTCTTCGAAAGTTTTTCCTTCCGACCGACCTTGAGGGATACAAAAATATAATTCCGACAAGCGACTATAAAGCTATCGCAAAAAATGCGCTCGGTGACAAAAAGAGAAACGGCGACGTTATCTCTCTTGTCATACCCGAAAGAATCGGTCGTTGTACTCTGAGGGACATTCCGGTTGCGGAAATCGAGAATTTTGTATCCCTCGGACTCAAAGGATAAATCGGGGTGAAAAAATGGACATTTCAATCACAAAAAGCACTCTTCACGGCAACTACAACGCTATCGAATCAAAGTCGCATCTTCACAGACTTCTTATGTGCTCCGCCCTATGCGCAGAGGATACGGATATTGAATTCGGTAAAAGCCATTCAAGAATTTCAATGGATGTTCTTGCAACGTATTTGTGCCTTAAGGCTCTCGGAACAAAAATTGCATTTATAACAGACGGAGTATACGTCAGACCGGGATTTTCAAAAAATACGGATGAAGCCGTTGCTCTCGACTGCAATGAAAGCGGTACAACGCTGCGGTTTATTCTTCCCCTTACCGCCTATCTGTGCAGCAAGGGTATATTTTCGGAGATACATATAAGCGGAAAATATTCTCTCATGTCACGTCCGACAGATGACCTTATAAATGCACTCACAGAGCACGGTGCAAAAATAAAAAAAGCAAATAATTCTCTTATTGTTAAAGGCGGTCTTAAAGCCGGAGTTTTTACATTGCCAGGTGACGTAAGCTCACAATTCGTATCCGGGCTTCTTTTTATCCTGCCTCTGCTTAAGGACAGCAGGATTTCACTCACCTCGCCTCTTGAGTCAAATTTTTATGTGGATATGACCATAGAAACAATGCGAAAATTCGGTATAAATATACTTGTAAGAGATGAAAGAGAATATACTGCGGCGAAAAGCTCCGAATACGTGTCTCCGGGGAAAATTCTCTGCGAGGGTGACTGGTCAAATGCCGCACCCTTTATTGCCGTATCCGAGCTTCAGAGCAATATACTCTCCACTGTTTCAGACGGACTCGGGCAACTGCAAATCCACGGTGTTTCCATGAATTCTCTTCAGGGTGACTCAAAAATCGTGGAATTTTCAAGAGAATTTGAAACACACGGAGACAGAGAGATTGACATAACAAACACACCGGATCTTGTTCCCGTGCTCGCCGTGCTTGCCGCATTTTCAAAGGGAAACACGCTGTTTACGGGTTGCAGACGTCTTAAGTATAAAGAAAGCAATCGGCTCGCGACAGTCTGCGAGCTGATAAACAAGCTCGGCGGAAAAGCAGAAGAGACCCTTGACAAAGACGGCGACGATGCACTTCTCGTATACGGTATACCGCTGACAGGCGGCACGGTATCAAGCCACAATGACCACCGCTTGGTTATGGCTGCCGCCACAGCAGGTGTCTTCTGCAGGAACGGCGTAATAATAAAGGATGCCGAAGCAATAGAAAAATCATATCCGACATTTTTTGACGAATACCGACGACTCGGAGGTAAAGCAGATGTTATCAAATCTTGGTAATAAACTTAAAATAAGTGTTTTCGGTGAATCACACGCACCCGAAATAGGTGTTGTCATCGATGGTTTTCCTAAAGAAAAAATTATCAACAAGGATATGCTGCAAGGCTTTCTAGACCGCAGAAAGCCGGGTAAAAATAAGTTTTCCACACCGCGCAGTGAAGCCGATATACCGATTTTTGAATCCGGACTTGACGAAAACGGAATTACGAACGGAGAAGTTATACGCGCTGTTATAAAAAACACAAATATCCGTTCCTCGGACTATGACAATCTCAAGGACTGTCCGAGACCGGGACACGCCGACTACTCTGCCCGTATAAAATACGGTGATACCGTAGACATGAGCGGCGGCGGTCCTTTTTCGGGACGGCTTACAGCACCTGTTTGTGTTGCCGGAGGGATGTGCTTACCGCTGCTGTCCGAAAAAGGGATTACTGTAGGAGCGCATATTTTAAGTATAGGAAAGGTCTGCGAAAAAGATTTTTCCGCCGCTCTTCCGCCGACGCTTGATTCCGCGAGGGCTTTTCTGAAATCAATTGGTGAAAAAGAATTTCCGGTTATTGATGATAATGCCGGTGAAATGATGAAAGCAGAGATACAAAAAGCGGCGGCGGACTCCGACTCTGTCGGAGGTGTTGTGGAATGTACCGTAGTCGGCTTACCCGCCGGTCTCGGAGGTCCGCTCTTTGACGGCGTCGAGGGCAGACTTGCCTCTGCCCTGTTCGGCATTCCGGCTGTAAAGGCAATTGAATCCGGAAACGGTGTTGAAGCCGCAGCGTTAAAAGGGTCGGAAAATAACGACCCATTCTGCTATGAAAACGGCGAGGTAAAAACAAAAACAAATCATCACGGCGGTATACTCGGCGGAATAACCACCGGAATGCCTCTCACGTTTAAAGTGTACTTTAAACCGACGCCGTCAATAAGCAAGTCTCAGCACACGGTAAATCTCAAGACAAAGGAAAATACCGAAATAGTGATAAAGGGTCGCCACGACCCCTGTATCGTTCCGCGCGCCGTTCCCGTTGTCGAAGCCGTGGCGGCACTTGTCATAACAGATTTATTACTCGAAAGCGGCTGCGATTTTACTTATACATACTAATTTCTTGAAAGAAGCACCCCGGGATGTTAAAATATTTTTTGAAATAAGCTACAAGAAAAGCAAAAAGCAAGAGATAAACAAAAAACGTAGCCTGAGGAAGAAAACACTTTGAAACCATTTTGAAGCTTAAAGGAGAAACCTGAGATGAGCCGTGATCTTAAAGATGTACGCAACGAACTCGACAGTCTTGACAAGACAATACTTGACGCATTTCTTAAAAGAATGAAGCTTTCGGAGGATGTTGCCCTTTATAAAGCGGAAAACAATATGCCTATAGAGGATACAACACGCGAGCTGCAGATTATCGAAAATGTATCCGCAAAAAGCGGTGAATTCGGCGCGTACTCCTCCGCCCTATTCCGAACAATGATTGAACTTTCAAAAGACTATCAGGAGCATTGGATACGCGGGTATAATAAGGAGCAAAAGCGTCAGGTTGAAGAAATGCCCGGTATTTACGGCTTACTCGGACAGCATCTTTCCCACAGCTATTCAGAACAGATTCACCAGCTTCTCGGACTTGTCGGCAAGGTTGCATATGATTATAAGCTCCACGAAACGCCGCCGGAGAACCTTGAAGCCTTCTTAAGCCGCCCCGACGTTCAGGGACTGAACGTAACCATTCCCTATAAAACAGCGGTGCTTGCCTTTTGTGAAGAAATTTCCGAAAGCGTTTTAAGCTGCGGCGCGGCGAACACCATCGTTAAGCGTGACGGAAAATTATATGCATATAACACAGATATCGAAGGCTTCAAATATATGGTGTTTGCCTCCGGGATAAACATCGACGGTAAAAAGGTCCTCGTACTCGGCTCCGGCGGCGCATCAAAGGCAGTCTGCGCTGCACTCAGGGAATTCGGTGCGTCTGAAATAATTGTCATCTCGAGAAACGGTCCTATAGACTATGACTGCCTTTCACTTCACCCTGATACGGATGTCATTGTCAACACGACGCCAGTCGGCATGTATCCCGATAACCTAAGAAAGCCTGTTTCTCTCAAAAGCTTCCCAAAGCTTACGGGCGTGCTCGACATCATATACAATCCGAAGCTCACGGGGCTTCTGCTTGAAGCGGAAAACCTCGGCATACCCCATGCAGGCGGACTTCATATGCTTGTTGCGCAGGCAAAGGCGTCTTTTGAGATATTCTTTGACCGCAAGCTTCCAAACTCGGTTGTTGCGGATATTGTCAATAAGCTTCAGAGCGAGATGGAAAATATCATCCTTACGGGGATGCCGGGATGCGGTAAAAGCACAATAGCGAAAGCCCTTTCCGTTGCAACAGGCAGAGAGGTTATAGATATCGACACCGAGATAGAAAAAACAAACAGAAGAAGTTGTGCCGAAATAATAACAAAATACGGAGAGGAAAAATTCCGTGAGCTTGAGCACGGAGAAATACTGAAACACTGCAAGAAGAGCGGAAAAATAATTGCCCTCGGCGGCGGTGCTGTACTGGATTCCGAGAATCACCCTGCCATAAGACAAAACGGTAAAATATTTTTCATAAGGCGTGATGTCGAGCTTCTCCCGACAGATGACAGACCGCTCTCAAAAAGTCCCGAAACCCTCAAGGAGATGCAAAAAATACGCCTTCCTCTCTATCAGAAAATCGCAGACGTTGAGATTGAAAATAACGGTGCAATCGAGGATGCCGTTAAAGCGATACTCAGGTATATCTGAGGTCTCAACTCAAAAGCACAGGCAACATAACCAATATACTGATTGTTTATCTTCCCCCTTTGTGGTATAATACTGAAAGTTTTTAGGAGAAAAATTCGGTTATTATCATATTAGGGGGACTTTTTTTGATAGGATATTGGAGTTATACGGTGATTCTCACCTATTTGGGGCTTGTCTCCGCTTTCACGGGAATTGTGTTTTCCGTTCTTTTTGCAACAGGTGAAATCATCTCAAGTGTCATCTTTCCGCTTGGCTGCCTTCTCATATGCGGCTTCTGTGACATGTTTGACGGACGTGTGGCAAGGACGAAGAAAAACAGAAGCGAGGACGAAAAGAACTTCGGTATGCAGATAGATTCACTATGCGACCTTGTATGCTTTACGGTTTTACCCGCAACACTCGGCTTTTGCCTTGGAGGAAATTGTATTTTAGCTGCCGTTGCAGGCGCCACACTTATCTTAGCGGGTGTTGTTAGACTTGCGTATTTCAATGTTGAGGAAATGAAAAGACGCAGCGACCCGGAAAATGACGACCACACTTATACCGGTCTTCCGGTAACAAGCACTGCCCTGCTTATCCCTGTTCTTTTTTTGTTTAAGGATTTCGCAGGCTCGATGTTTTCGACCTTTTATCAGATTTCTCTGATCATCATAGCCGTTCTCTTTGTTTTGAATTTCAAGCTTCCGAAGCCAGGTCCGCGAGGAATACTGATAATGACGGTCGTAAGTTGTACAACCATATGTGTGCTTGCACGCACATGGTATATTCTTATTCCGGTAGCACCGTTCCTTTTCGTCGGTATATATATGTTCATCAAAAACAGAAAGCACGAAAAGTCATAAACTCATACACATACTTTTTCTCATTGACCTTTATGCTTGTCCGTATAAAATTGACAAAACATTAACAGCGATACTGCAAAAAAATATAAATATAGTCTTGAAAATATAAATCGTTATGTTTAAAATATATTTAACTAAATAAAGGAGGTCACTTAGCATGGCTTACAAAATTACTGACGCTTGCGTAGCTTGTGGTTCTTGTAAGGACGGCTGTCCTGTAGAGGCAATCTCTGAGGGCGACATCTACAAGATTGACGCTGACACTTGCATCGATTGCGGTTCATGTGCAGACACATGCCCGACAGGAGCTATTGAGCAGGCATAAGTGTAATTACTTTGCGGAAAAGACCCGGCTTTGCCGTCGGGTCTTTTTTGTTTTATTTTGTTTTTATTTTCTTTTATACACAGTTAAAATGTGCTATACTTATTGTGCTTTTATAAACACATTCGCCATACACGGGGAGGACAACTATGTCTGAAATAACAAAGCAGGCGCTGGCGACCTCATTTAAAGAATTACTTGAAAAGCGCCACATAAGTAAAATAACCGTAAAAGATATCGTTGAAATATGCGGTGTAAACCGACAAACCTTTTATTATCATTTCAGGGACGTTTACGATCTTCTTGCTTACACCTATACATACGAAATAACAAAATACTTTGATGAAAAAGGGATTGACTTTGACAATCCCGACATAAATGTCGCCATCAAGGCCTTGTTTTACTTTTTTCTCGAAAATAAAACACCGATTCTCAATTCATATGACTCCGAGCATAGAGTACAGTATGAGGAAATCATACGAATCCTCATAACTCCCGTTGTGCTGAATAAGATAAATTCTTTTTCCGACAAAGAAGATATCTCTGACGACATGAAAATCTTTGTTGCAAACTTCTATGTCTATGCATGCTGCGGCTTTATACTTAAATGGATTGAAGAAGGTCTTCCGGACAGATTTGTCGTCCATATCGACTATTATTCTGCCATAATAAACGGTTCCCTTGAAACCTTGCTTAATAAGCTTATGGATGCCTCTTCATCTGCTACAAACACACCTTAGTGTACAAAAATACGACAAAGAGTGCGGAATGTCTATTCCTGCACTCTCTTTTTTTATCTAGAATGGGGTTAAAGACGACTTCAGTAATCACCTTGTACCTAAAAAAAGCAATACCCTATGAAGCAAAGAATCATAACGGGTGCCTGTTTTTACAATAGAACACCGGTTTTATTCGCGATTCCTGTTTTAAGTTTCGCTCATGACAAATTTCGAGGAGATTTCATTGGATATAACACCCACATGGAAAGTTTTTTGCTTTAAGCTGACTGCCCCTTTCTTTTTGTAGTCTTGCAAAGCTAACAAGCAGTCAAATGCGAAAATTATTACAGCGCGCCTGTGCTTATTCCTTAGACACTCGTTCTGGTTCTTGCTTTCATAGCCGTTTTTGCAAACAACAAAAGCTTACGGACAGTTTTTCTGTAGTCACTAACCTCGGTGATTTATCAATGTCCGTGATAAAGCGTATCTGCGGAATCAAGGATTGCGACAAGCTCCTCCCCGGGCACGTCGAAATTCTCATCCGGCTTTACGATACTCTTTTCACTGCTCCATTGACATTGGTATTTTACAATATATTCAAGAGTTCAGGCGGGCTTTTCCCTATGGTTTTATAAGACCTGTTTATAAAAGCTTATTTCTCTCCATCCGCCTGAATAAAAAATGACAAAAGACCCGGTCTCCCATTGCCGGGTCTTTTGTTTTATGTTAAAATACGAAACGGTGGTGAAAAACATGTCAAAATGCGATAACGGCAATGAAATTCTGAAAAAAGACGAATTCATTGAAACGCTCGGTAAAGGTGTTTCTCTCATCTGTTCCCCCTCGCACGGTTTCGGAACGGATGCCATACTGCTTGCCGATTTTTCGTCTCCGAAAAAGAATGACAAATGCTGTGATCTCGGATGCGGCTGCGGTATCATACCCATGCTTTGGTACAGAAACGGAGTACGTAAAGCTATATACGGGGTTGATATACAGGAATACGCCGCAGAACAGTTTTCACGCTCACTCAGACTTAACAATTCCCCTGAAAATATCACAGTCCTTAATCACGACCTGAGAAAAATACGCGAAGCCCTGCCCGGAGGTTCCTTTAACCTTGTCACTATGAATCCGCCGTACAAGCCCGCATATACCGGTATACTGTCGGAAACGGATTCAGATAAAATTGCCCGCCACGAAACCATGTGCAACATAGATGACGTATGCAAGGCGGCTGCCTTTCTCCTGAATTTCGGCGGAAGATTTGTCATGTGTCACAGACCGGAGCGCCTTTGCGACGTCATATGCAGCATGAGAGAAAACAGTATTGAGCCAAAGCGAATACGCTTTGTCATGAAGCGTCCCGACACCGCTCCGTGGCTTTTTCTCATTGAAGGTAAACGCGGCGCAAAGCCGCATATAACCGTCATGCCTCCCCTCATCATCCAAAACGAAAAGGGAAGCAATTCGGAAGAACTCGACAAAATAATCGGCGACTATAAAGGAGAGTAATAATATGCCCGGTAAATTATTTGTAACCGGTACCCCCATCGGAAATCTTTCGGATTTCTCGCCGCGCGCCGTAGAGGTGCTAAAGGCTTGCGACTTTATTGCTGCCGAGGATACACGTGTTACGTTAAAGCTTCTTAATCATTTCGGCATCAAAAAGCCGCTCACAAGCTACTATGAACATAACAAGGATCAAAAACAGGATACCATTCTATCACGCATCATGAGCGGCGAGAACTGTGTGCTCGTGTCAGATGCCGGTATGCCTGCCATCTCCGATCCCGGTATGGAACTTGTAAACGCATGCCACGAGCACGGTATTTCCGTCGTGTCGGTACCCGGCCCGACGGCTTTTGCTACGGCGCTTGCTATCTCCGGAATGGACAACGGCAGATTCACCTTCGAAGGATTTTTAAGCGTTAACAAAAAGTCCCGGAGACAGCATCTCGACGAGATTCGCGCCGAGCGCCGTACAATGATTTTCTACGAGGCGCCGCATAAGCTTTCGGCAACGCTCAAAGACCTTTACGAGGCGCTCGGAGAAAGAAAGATTGCCTTAGTACGCGAGATAACAAAGATACACGAGGAAGTGATACGCACCACTCTCTCACAGGCGGTTATCGACTATCCGGATAACAACCTAAAGGGCGAGCTTGTTCTTATAATAGAGGGAGCAAAAGAATCGGCAAAGGAAGAGATAACGCTTGACGACGCAAAAAAGCTCGCACTCTCCTTTACGGAAGCCGGCATGTCGAAAAACGACGCGGCAAAGATGGCGGCAAAGCAGTCCGGACTGAAAAAAAGTGACATCTACAAGCTTTTAAATGACGAATAAGATACATATTTTTCACAAGAAAAAGGCGATGTAATTGCAGCAACAATTACATCGCACTTTTTTCGCTTAAAGCAATTTTTTCGGTTACGGTAAATCCTTTGACAGCCCTTACCTATACTCTTCCTTGAGAATATCCTTTATAACATCCTTTTTTATTGCAAATTCCGGTGTTCCCATATATCCGGGCGCAACCTCGTATTTGTCAAAGGCGATAACAAGGTCTCCGTTTTCATTCCAGTAGAAATTGTGGCTGTTATCAAGGTTTACGAAGTCATAGCCTATCTCGGCACGGTCCACCCAGTAAAGCTTGTCGTGATCCGCAGCCATTATCTCTTTCATCTGTCGCTTGATTTCAGTTTCCAAAACAGATGAGAAATCCTCTGTTGTGAAAAGGTCCTTTAAGGTTACAATTTTACCGGTTGTTTTGTCAATATGGTAGAACTTATAGTATGTGTTACTGCTGCCTGCTGCCTCATGAACACGGATTCTGAGAGTAAACCATCTGTCGGTATTTGTTACAACATCATAGTCTACAAAAATACCGCTGTGTCCCTTGTCTCCGACCTCTTCAACCTCCTTGTTGAACCTGTCTGCAAGAATTTTTGTAAGCTCATCAACATCCTTGTTGATAAAATCTACAGCATCTCCCTTTTCGGATTCAATCGCCGGAACATCGATATCCATGTCGTGCTTGCCGTCCGAATAAAAATAATTGCGTATGGTCACTACCCTTACAAAGCTGCCGATAACAGGCACCTTTTCCAAGGCGTGTGCGTATGTTGTACTGCAGTTCGGAAGAACTACAAAGCATATGAAAATAAAGCACGCCGCCGCGGCTGCAATTTTCGGAAGAAGCTTAATCCTTGTCGGCTTACTCTCCTTTTCCGGCAAGTCTGAAAGAGCTTTATCTATTCTTTCTTTTACGACGTCGGGAACAGAGATATCCTCTTCTTCTATCTTCTGTTTTATAATCTTATCAAAATCATTCATCCCCGAAATCCTCCTTAAGAATTTCCCGCAATTGCTTTCTTGCACGGGATAATTGCTGTTTTACGGCAATCGTTGTATCACCTGTTACCTTTGAAATCTCGTTGATTGATAAATCCTCATAATAATGCAATAAAATAACCGTCCGGTATGGCTGCTTCAGACTTTTTACCGCTCTTTGCAGAGACATCTTTACTTCGATATCCTTTTTTTCTTTTCCCTCGTCGGAAACATCTATCTCATACATCGGAATTATTTTCGTGTTTTTGCGTATATACTCAACCGCCGTGTTATGAATTATTTTAAGTATCCACGTTTTAAATGCCTCTTCATTCTTTAACGAATCAATATTTTCATAGGCACGAAAAATTGCTTCCCCAATCACATCCGCGGCATCTGCATCATTTTGAAGTAACGAAGACGCGAGAAAATACATCGCCTTTTCGTGAAGTTTTATTTGCTCACAAAATGTATCCTTATCAATCAACGTCATGCCTCCTCAGATGATTTTTGCCGTCTCCTGACAAATCCACTTGCCCCACTCGACATAATACTTCGCATAAAGATGCGCATTATCGGATGTCTTGTCAGCAGAAAGATTTCCGTCCTTATCGTCAAATAAACGGTTCCCGTCCATATAATAAATATTCTTGCTGTCGGCAAGCTTTGACAACTCCGAATTAAGCTTATTTATGGACTTGTTATTTATATATTTATCGCTGTCGCTGCGCTTTTTGGAAACGTGCAGGTTTGCCTGAATGAAAATTTTTGCGTCAGGCTGTTTCTCGGCAATGTAATCAATCAATTCGCCGTATTTTTTCATTATGCTCTGAAAATCGTATCCCAGCTCATTTATACCGAGCATTACGTATATCTTGCCATATTTTTTGTTGGATAGCAACTCATCAAGGGTAAGTTTTCCGACAGACGGAACCGAAATACGGTTCTTCTTTATGTTGAATACGCTCATACCGGTTCCGCAAAAGAAATTCGCCTTGTCAAGTCCCGCATACTCCATCAGGCCGACCGTTCTGGAATCACCTATGAAAAGAGTGTCCGACAAAAACTCCGGCGGAAGCTCCTTCTTTTCCGTGCTTTCGGCTTCGGTCGGTTTGCCTGCTTCCGTAGCAGGCTGCGTTTTTGTTTCCGCAGAGGCTTCCTTTTCCGCTTTAGTCACATTTTCCGTAACGGTTTTACTCGGGGATTCATGCGTTGGCTTTGTCAGCTTGTCGGTTTCTTTTCCGCTGTTTTTACATGAGGAAAAAATGACAACGAAAACTATCATAAGCGCAAACATAACTATTGTAAGGAAATTTGTTTTTTTCATCAGTGACACCTCTCAGAATCTGAAATATAAAAACGGATCATCAAAACCGCGATACATACAATAAAGACTTGCAGAAAGAACTGCGAAAAGGAAAACACATATTATCTTCCGGTTCTTTACTCGCCGTAAAAGCCTGTACGGAGCCTTTGAAGAAAGTATCGTTCCGGCAATAAAGAATGGGTAGTATTGACCGAGATACTTAAGATAATCGTGCCTGAATACCGACCATACTCCCTGCCCGAAGAACGGGAAAAGCCTTGTGAACAAAACGCCCAGTTGACCGATATCATTTACGGCAAAGACCGCCCACGTAACCGGAACTAAAAATGCCATATATACGTGACCTATCGCGCGATGGTCGCAAAGGAACTTCCCTGTCCACAGCTTTTCGGAGGTAATGATAAGGAAAAGAACGAAGCCCCACAGTAAAAAGTTGTATCCCGCCCCGTGCCATATTCCCGTCAGAAGCCAAACAATCAGCAGGTTTACGATTGTTCTGAGTGTTCCCTTTCTGTTTCCGCCGAGCGGTATATACACATATTCTCGAAACCAGTTTCCGAGCGTTATGTGCCACCTGCGCCAAAAGTCCGTCATGGTAACGCTTGTATACGGATGATTGAAGTTTATCGGAAGCTTAAAGCCCATCATCTTTCCGAGACCTATCGCCATAAGCGAATACCCGAAAAAGTCGAAGTACAGCTGAAATGAAAACGCAATTACCGACATCCACGCAAGAGGTGTTGACAGGCTTTCAAAGCCTATGGTCTGAGCCTGCGTCCACAGCTTGCCTATGGGGTTTGCAAGCAGCACCTTAAGTCCCAGCCCGAAAATGAAAATCCCGAACCCCTTAAAAGCCATCCTGCGGGTTATCCTTCTTTTCTCAAGTCTGTCGGAAATCTCTCTGTAGGTAACGATAGGCCCTGCGATAAGCTGCGCAAACATGGAGATATAAACCGCGAAGTTAAGCAGATTCTTTTCCGCTTTGATTTTTCCGCCGTAAACATCCGCGATATACGACATACCCTGAAATGTGTAAAAGGAAATTCCAATCGGAAGAATTATTTCCTTAAACGAAGCAAGACCGCTGCTTATCTTCCCGAATTCACCTATAATAAAGTTTCCGTATTTGAATATGCACAGGGAAATCAGATGAAAAATCACACCGCATACAAGAAAAAGTTTTTTATGCTTCGGGTATTTTTCTATAAAGAGCCCGACTGTAAAGTCAACCAGAATGCTGATGATGAACAATACAAAGTGGTACGGCGCATTCAGCGTTCCTATAAAATAAAAAGTCATACTTCCTATCAGAAGGATGATATTTCTGTACTTTTCCGGGGCGATGTAATAGCACCCGAAAAAAACAGGCATAAAAATCAAAACAAATTGTAAACTGCTGAAAACCATATTTTTGTCTCTCTTTCCTCTTCTCATAGATAAAGACGAATCACAAGCTCAAAAGGTGACAAAAAATTTTAAAAATTTTTATGAGAGCAAAAAAATACGGTGCAGCCCGCCTTTCGGGTTACACCGTATACTGTAGTGATATATTATACATTGAATCTGAAAAGAACTACGTCGCCGTCCTGCATGACATATTCCTTTCCCTCTGAACGAACAAGTCCCTTGTCTCTGGCTGCGGCGAGTGAGCCGCACTCAAGGAGGGTTTTGTAGTTTATAACCTCGGCACGGATGAATCCACGCTCTATGTCGGAGTGAATCTTTCCCGCAGCCTTCGGCGCCTTTGTGCCCTTCTTTATCGTCCAAGCGCGTACCTCAGGCTCTCCCGCGGTAAGGAAGGACATAAGACCGAGAAGATCGTATGAGCGCTGTATGAGCAAATCAAGACCGCTCTTCTCAATTCCGAGGTCGCTTAAGAACATCTCTTTTTCGTCTGCCGGCAGTTCGGCAATCTCGGCTTCCATTTCAGCACAGATGGGAAGCACCTCGCTGCCCTCTTCCGCAGCAATCTCCTTTACAGCCTTGAAGCGTTCGTTGCTCTCGATTCCGTTTACGAAGTCATCCTCACTCATGTTGCAAGCGTAGATGACCGGCTTGTAGGTAAGAAGATTAAAGTCTGTAAGGAGCGCCTCCTCATCCTCAGTCAGTTCAACGGTTCTTGCACACTTACCGTTGTCAAGCGCTTCCTTAAACTTATTTAAAACCTCAAGCTCTTTTGCAAGCGACTTGTCACCCTTCATGGCCTTTTCGGTTCTTACAATCCTCTTTTCGAGAACCTCGGAGTCGGCAAGTATGAGTTCAAGGTTTATGGTTTCAATGTCACGCTGCGGATCTATGGAGCCCTCGACATGGACGATATCCGAATTCTCAAAGCAACGTACAACATGTATGATAGCGTCAACCTCACGTATGTGAGAAAGGAATTTGTTTCCGAGCCCCTCACCCTTTGAAGCGCCCTTTACAAGGCCTGCGATGTCAACAAACTCAATGCTTGCAGGCACAACCGATTTCGGATGATAAAGCTCTGCGAGAAGGTCAAGTCTCTCATCCGGGACCGCAACAACGCCGACATTCGGCTCTATGGTGCAGAAGGGATAGTTTGCGGACTGTGCCCCCGCATTCGTTATAGCGTTAAAAAGTGTACTCTTGCCGACATTCGGCAAGCCTACGATACCAAGTTTCATAGCGGAATACTCCCTTAAAAATCAATAAATACAGATGACATTCTATCACAAAAAACGGTGCAATACAAACGTATTGCACCATTTTTTCGGAATTGAATGAATTGGAAGTAATTATCTTTTATTTTTTATGGCAAGAGTCGGACATTGCACAGTTCTCACAACCGCAGCCGCAGCCTGACTTGCCCTTCTTTTTGTTTTTAACAAGACTTACTATGATAGCCGCTATAATAGCGATAATGATTATGCAAACGATAATTGTTGCAATATTCTGTGAAATCCACGCAAGCATCTGAAAGCTCCTTTCAATTTTAGTTAAGTAACTTAATAAGTATAAATTGTTTATTATTTATTGTCTATTGTTTATTGCCTGCTGTTTATTATTCTTTTACTTTAATATCTTTTTTAAGTGTTGTGGACTCTTTGTAGGGTCTTACAAGCATATATACCATACCGGCAATAAGAAGTACCGCACAGACGATACCTACCGGATCCGACTGACCTATAAAGATGTTTCCTATCTGATTAACTATAAGTGCTATCACATATGCAAAGCCGCACTGATAACCGATAGCAAACCATGTCCACTTAGGACTGTTCATCTCACGCTTGATAGCGCCGATTGCCGCAAAGCACGGAGCGCAAAGAAGGTTAAACACAAGGAAGGAATATCCGCTGACCTTTGTGAATGCCTCTGCAAGATTTGAGTACACGTCTCCGCCGGCACCGTAAAGGATACCCATCGTACCGACGATATTCTCTTTTGCCACAAGACCCGTAATAGACGCAACCGCCGCCTGCCATGTACCCCAGCCGAGAGGCTTGAAGATCCATGCGATAGCATTTCCGACAACAGCGAGAAGTGAAAGATCAAGCTCGTCCTCCGAAAGCATACGGAAGGTTCCGTCAACAACTCCGAAGTAGGATGTGAACCATACAAGGATTGTCGAAAGGAGGATGATAGTTCCCGCCTTCTTGATGAATGACCAGCCGCGCTCCCACATGGAACGAAGAACATTCTTAAGTGTCGGCATATGATAAGCGGGAAGCTCCATTACAAACGGAGCGGGGTCGCCCGCAAACATCTTTGTTTTCTTAAGCATGATACCCGATACTATGATAGCCGCCATACCCACAAAATACGCGGACGTGGCAACAAGTGCCGAGCCTCCGAAAATTGCGCCGGCAATCATACCGATAAACGGAACCTTTGCTCCGCAGGGAATGAATGTCGTAGTCATGATAGTCATGCGGCGGTCACGCTCATTTTCAATGGTTCGTGATGCCATAATACCCGGAACACCGCAACCCGTGCCTATAAGCATGGGAATAAAGGATTTACCGGAAAGACCGAATTTACGGAAAACACGGTCGAGAACAAACGCAATACGTGCCATATATCCGCACGCTTCAAGGAATGCAAGCAGGAAGAAAAGCACGAGCATCTGCGGGACAAAGCCGAGAACCGCACCTACACCGGCAACGATACCGTCAAGCACCAGTCCGCTCACCCACGGAGCAACATTTGTCTTTTCAAAGGCGTTGCCTATAAGAACCGGAATACCCGGAACCCATACACCGTATGCAGAGGTATCCGGCGCACCGTAGCCCTCTTTATAATCGGTATTAAGGTATTCGGCAACAGCCGTCTTAAGCGCCGCCTTCTTAGTACCCGGATGCTTCGTAACCTTTAAGGTTTCCTCATCCTCCGTCTCATAAGTTACGCTTGCGTCCTCCGGCGTTTCCTTAACGAGAGTCTCAAGTGCGCTCTTTGCTTTTGCCTCGTCATAGTCATCGGACTCAAGATCTATCGCCTCGGAAATTTCGTCGCTTCCGTACTCCCCGATAAACGCTTCGAGAATCCGGTCGGTGTCACCGTAGTTTTCTGAAGCTTTTTCATAAGCGGACGAGCCTATGCCGAGCAGATGCCATCCGTCTCCGAACACTCCGTCATTTGCCCAGTCGGTCGCAAAGCTTCCGACCGTCATCATGGAGATATAGTAAACAAGAAACATGATAAGAGCAAAGATGGGAAGACCGAGCCACCTGTTTGTAACAACCCTGTCAATTTTATCGGATGTCGACAGCTCACCCTTATTCTTTTTCTTATAGCAGGCCTTGATTACCTCGGCGATGTATACGTACCTTTCATTTGTGATGATTGACTCAGCATCATCATCAAGTTCCTTTTCCGCATCGCAAATATCCTTTTCGATATGTGTTTTGATACCCTCGGGAAGCTTAAGCGTTTCAAGAACCTTGTCATCACGTTCAAAAATCTTTATTGCGTACCATCTTTGCTGCTCTTCCGGAAGGTCGTGAAGCGTCGCTTCCTCAATATGAGCTATAGCATGCTCAACAGGGCCCGAAAAGGTGTGCATTGGAACGGTCTTTCCGTTTTTCGCCGCCTCGATTGCCTCCTCGGCGGCATCCATAACACCCTTTTCCTTTAAAGCCGAGATCTCAACTATTTTACAGCCGAGCTGACGGGAAAGCTCCTTTGTGTTTATCTTGTCGCCGTTCTTTTCGACAACGTCCATCATGTTGATGGCAACAACAACCGGAATTCCAAGCTCGGTCAGTTGTGTTGTAAGATAAAGGTTTCTCTCAAGATTAGTGCCGTCAATGATGTTAAGTATAGCATCCGGACGCTCACCTATCAAGTAATTACGCGCAACAACCTCTTCGAGTGTATACGGTGAAAGTGAGTAAATACCGGGAAGGTCGGTGATTGTTACTCCTTCATGCTTTTTAAGCTTTCCTTCCTTTTTTTCTACGGTAACACCGGGCCAGTTGCCCACGAACTGATTTGAGCCTGTAAGAGCATTAAACAATGTGGTCTTACCGGAGTTCGGGTTACCTGCAAGAGCAATTCGTAAATCCATATGCTTCCTCCTTATTCAACCTCAATCATTTCCGTGTCAGCCTTACGAAGCGAAAGCTCGTACCCTCTAACCGTCACCTCCATAGGATCTCCCAGAGGAGCAACCTTGCGAACGGTTACCTCAGTGCCCTTAGTGATTCCCATGTCCATAATACGGCGCTTTACAGCGCCTTCACCGTGAAGCTTTTTTACCTTGGCAGTACCGCCTATCTCAATTTCTCTGAGTGTTTTCACGCTGAATCCTCCTTACACTTTTAATACAAAATCAAACCATAATTTTTCTTGCCATCTCTTCACTGATGGCAACTCTCGACTCCTTGACGTTTACGATTACGTTTCCTCCGAGTGAAGTCACAACGGTAACGTCACCGCCGACGACAAAGCCGAGATTTTCAAGATGCTTCTTTACCTCGGGTGAGCCGCCTATCTTTTTTATGATATTCTTCTCACCGGGGTCAATAAGAGCAAGTGGCATCATACAAAGCCCCCATCCGTATTGCTTTCATCGGTTAGCATTGGCTAACCAATGGATTAAAAAAGACGGTTAGAAAGCACTAACCACTTCTTCTTTAAATCAAGTTAGTGTTTGCTAACTCCATATATAAAAATACTCTTTTGAATCAAAAAGTCAAGAAAAAAATTCAAAAAAGTTGAACGGTTGCTCAACTTTCGTCATAATAAACAACCGGTTAGCGAAAACTAACCGGTCTGATTATGCAATATTCTAAAACATGGATATCATTGTGCTATATGCTAAAACACAAATATCTTTATTATATATTCTAAAACATAAGTATCCTTATGAGATATTCTAAAAACTAAACATTATTATAATATTTTCAGTTATATGATAAGCATTCCCACAAGCTTTACAAGCGCCGCACAAATCCATGCTATGGTACATTGCAGTACAACTACACCAAACGCCCACTTTCCGCCGAGTTCTCTCTTTATGGAGGCGATAGCCGCAATACAAGGCGTATACAGCAAACAGAAAACAAGAAGTGACGCGGTTGCAAGATGTGTAAGCACCGACAGGACACCCGCTTCTCCGAAAAGAACAGTAAGTGTCGAAACAACACTCTCCTTTGCAATAAAGCCTGCTATCAGAGCCGTAACCGTCTGCCAGTTACCAAAGCCGAGCGGCTTGAACACCGGAGCAATTCCGCCTGCAATTATGGCAAGCATACTGTTTTTTGAGTCATCAACTACATTGAAGCTGAAATCAAAGGTTTGAAGCAGCCATACAACAACGGACGCAAGAAGTATGATTGTAAAGGCTCTCTGGAGAAAGTCCTTTGCCTTGTCCCAAAGAAGATGCAATACATTCTTCGCACCGGGCATTCTGTAATTCGGAAGCTCCATAACAAACGGAACAGCCTTACCCTTGAAGGCCGTTTTATTTGAAATAACGGCAACAAGTATGCCGACAAGTATACCTGTGAAGTAAAGACCCACCATGATAAGTCCGCTGTACTTCGGAAAAAACGCATCTGCGAAGAAGCCGTAGATAGGAAGCTTTGCCGTGCAGCTCATAAACGGAGTCAGCATTATGGTCATCTTTCTGTCACGCTCCGACGGCAGTGTTCTGCTCGCCATAACAGCGGGTACAGTACAGCCGAAGCCTATTAACATGGGCACGATTGACCTTCCCGAAAGACCAATCTTACGGAGAGGTTTATCCATGACAAAGGCTATACGAGCCATATAACCGCTGTCTTCAAGAATCGACAGGAAGAAAAACAGGATAACGATTATGGGTATGAAGCTCAAAACACTTCCGCAGCCTGCGAATATACCGTCTATGACAAGCGAGTGAATTATGGGATTTACTCCGGTTGTTGTGAGCAGAGTGTCTACCGCAGTCGTTAGCGAAGATATGCCGAGATCCAAAAGCTGCTGAAGTGCCTTTCCCAAGACATTGAAGGTCAGGAAAAAAACAGCCGCCATAATAAGTATGAAGCACGGTATGGCTGTGTATTTGCCCGTGAGAATACTGTCTATCTTTCTGCTGCGAATATGCTCCTTACTCTCGTGAGGCTTTACAACCGAGTTTTCACAGAGATACTCAATAAACGAAAAACGCATATCTGCTATGGCAGCCGCGCGGTCAAGGCCTCTCTCCTCCTCAAGCTGGAGAACGATATGCTCTATCATCTCTTTTTCATTTTGAGAGAGTTTGAGAGCTTCAAGCACACGCTCATCACCCTCAAGAAGTTTCGATGCCGCAAAGTGAAGCGGAATTCCCGCAGCCTCTGCGTGGTCCTCTATAAGGTGCTCTATTCCGTTAAGGCATCTGCGAACCGCATTGCCGTTCTTTGTGTCGTCACAGAAGTCTGTACGCCCTTCAAACTCGCGGTACTGTGCAACGTGCACGGCGTGACTCATAACCTCTTCAATACCCTCTCCCTTTGCGGCTGAGATAGGTATGACGGGAATACCGAGTATACGCTCCATGTCGTTGATATGCACGGAGCCTCCGTTGCCCCTGACCTCATCCATCATGTTCAGCGCAAGAACCATGGGTATACCAAGCTCCATGAGCTGGAGAGTCAGGTAAAGATTTCTTTCGATATTCGTTGCGTCTACGATATTTATGATACCGGTAGGCTTCTCGTCAATTATGAATCTGCGCGAAACAAGTTCCTCGGCGGTATACGGTGAGAGTGAATAAATACCGGGAAGATCAATTACCTTCGTTTCGGGATAGCCCTTCATGGGACCGCTTTTCTGCTCAACCGTGACTCCCGGGAAATTTCCCACGTGCTGATTGGAGCCGGTAAGCTCATTGAAAAGTGTAGTCTTACCGCAGTTTTGATTACCCGCAAGGGCGAAAGTCAGAACGGTGCCTTTCGGCAGCGGGTTCTCACTCGACTTATCATGAAACACACCGCCCTCGCCGTATCCGGGATGCGGTGAATGACCGACCCTTTCCTCGGAGTTTTCCGAAAACTTGTCGGAAGCCGTACCGTTTTCATTCCCGTCAAGCTCCTCCACCTCTATCTTAGCGGCGTCGCTGAGTCTGAGCGTAAGCTCATAATCGTGAATACGCAGTTCCATGGGGTCTCCCATTGGCGCGTACTTCTCAAGAGTTACAAAAACACCGGGTATAACACCCATATCAAGGAAATGTTGACGGAGCGCACCCGCTCCGCCAACAGAAATAATCCTTGCAGTTTTACCGATACCAAGCTCTTTAAGTGTCATAAAAAACAGTCACCTTGAATTCGTTTCAATTATCGTGTATTCATATAGTATTCAGATATCAGTCCGAATGTTTATCATACTTTACAATTTTTGCTTTTATACCGTCATTCTCAAATTCTGAGATAACGGATATGTCGTATTCGGCTTCGTCGAGCTTCGGAAAAAACACCTCGGCTCCGTCACAACTGTCGTCAATATGAGTAAGATAGATGCTTTTCGCATAAGGCAGAAATGCTTTGTACACTTCTCCCCCGCCTATAACAAAATTTTCTTCAGGCGAAGCACCGTACTTTTTAAGTATGTCGGAGATGCTGTTAAAAACCTCCACCCCGTCACGCTTAAAGGTGCTGCTTCTTGTCAGAACAACATGCTGTCTGCCCGGGAGAAGTCCCGGAAGACTTAAAAAGGTCTTTCGTCCCATGATAACGGTATGACCCTTGGTTGTGGCTCTGAAAAATCTCATGTCATCCGGCAGATGCCAGATAAGGTCATTGTCTTTCCCGAGCTCAAGTTTTTTTCCGACAGCCGCAATAATTGAAATCATCTGTCCACCGTTACTGAGCTATCGGGAAAGCAATTTTGCCCATATGCTCGTATCCTTCGATTTTTATGTCTTTAAGCTCCTTCGAGTTATCAAAAGCAAAGAAGTCACGTACCTCCGGGTTTATCCAAAGCTTCGGTGCCGGGAGATCTCCCTTTTCGTCAAAGCGGGCAATCTGCTCCTTTATTCCGTCAACCTGGTTTACGTAAATATGCGCGTCCTTTATGCTCCAGTCAAGCGTACCGGGTTTGAGCCCCGTGCAATGTGCAATGAGGTTCAAAAGCACCGAATACTGAGTTACGTTAAACGGAAGCCCGAGAGGTACATCGCAGCTTCTCTGGTGAACCCATGCGTTGAGCTTTCCGTCTGTTACGTCCCACTCCGAGCTCCATACACACGACGGAAGAACGGCAGTCGGAACATAATCATCCTGCCAGAGAGTCATTACCATACGTCTGTCCGTAGGATTTTCCTTTATGGTCTTTATGAGCTTTTGCGTCATCTGGAATTTGTTTGTGATGTATCCGTAAGCCGTACCTATGGTGTGAGCCCACTCTTTTCCGAATTCCTTCTTTATGTCGGTTTTTACAAGACCGCCCTTTCCGTCCGGAAGCATCTGAGATGCATACCAGAATCCGTCCTCGTGAATCTCCCACTCGTCCCAGATATGGCATCCGCGTTCCTGAAGCCAGCGTACATCGTTAGACTGAGCCTGATAGATCCAAAGCATCTCTACGATAGCCTGCTTGAAGAAAAGCTGCTTTGTAGTGAGCACCGGAAATTCCTCGCCGAGGTCTAAGTGAAAATGATGAGACGGTACCTTTATTGTGTTTATTCCCGTACGGTTTTCAACCTCTTTGCCTTCAGAAAGTATTCTCTTGCAAAGGGCGATGTAATCTTTATCCCACTGTGACATATTTTTTCCTCTCTTTCTTGAAACCTTATGTCTTTTTCGGATGAAAAAAGTCTTGTATAACACAAAATATTGTACCATACAAGACTTCTCATTACTATATATTTTTTTAAATTGTTTCAGACTGATACTCAAAAAGTTTGAAACTAATACTCAAAAAAGTTAAGACTAATATTCAAAAAGTCCTTTGAAAACGAATTTTGCGTCTCCGGAAAGCGTGACATCCTCATCCGTATAGCGGACTATAAGGTCTCCTCCCGGCACCTTGACGGTAACGTCCGTGTCCTTTTCACAGAAGCCGTTTTCACAAGCTGCCACAACAGCGGCACATGCTCCCGTTCCGCACGCCATGGTAACGCCGCTTCCGCGCTCGTATACACGCATCTTCAGCATGGTGTCGTTTACCACTCTGACAAATTCCGTGTTGACGCGCTCGGGGAATATTTTGTGGTGCTCAAACTTCGGTCCCTCAACCTCAAGGTCTATCTTGTCTACGCTGTCACAGAACACAACGCAATGCGGATTTCCCATGGATACACAGTTTAAGTTATAAACATGGTTTACTATTACACACGGATAGTTGAAAACCTTTTCAAGAGGAAGATTTACGGGAACATCCTTTGCCAGAAGGCTCGGTTTTCCCATGGAGGCCGTCGCGTAGGTTACTCTGCCGTCGCTCGTATATACCTTTACTTCGTTTACTCCGAGCTTTGTCTCAATTTTTATTGTGTCCCTGCCCTCAGCGTAACCGTTGTCATAGGTGTACTTTGCAACGCAGCGGATACAGTTACCCGCCATCTCGCCTTCGGTGCCGTCCGTGTTGAAGATTCTCATCTTCATGTCGGCAATCTGCGACTTCTCAAGGAGGACGATTCCGTTTGCTCCTATTCCGAAATGCCTGTCGCAGAGCGTAACGCAGAGAGATTCCGGACAGGTTACCCTGCCGTCAAAGTTCTCTATGAATATATAGTCGTCACCTGTCGCCTGCATCTTTGAGAACTCAAACACCTGACGCGTTTCACGCATGTTGTTTATGTCAACGAGCTCGGTGTTCTGCTGAGTGTAATGGCTCGCAATGATATCCGTTGCGGCAGTCGCGGTGTCAAGTGACGTAAAGCACGGAATACCGAGGAATAAGGCTTTTCGTGACAGGGCGATGTATTCGTCTATGGTTTCATCCATAAGCGCACCCGTATATACGATAAAGCTTATCTTTCCGGATTCAAGAAGCTTAAATGCGGACTCATCGGATACATTGCTGTCAACATGCTCAGTGCTTATGCCGAGGCTCTCTATCGCTTCCGCAGTCTCGGGGGTTGCGTAAATCTTAAAGCCTAGGTCATATATGCTTTTTGCAAGAGACAGAACATCTATCTTGTCATGCTTCTCAACACTTATGAATACGCCGATATCCTCGTTTTTGCTGGGAACCTTAAAGGTTCTTCCGGATGCCGTTATGCCCTTGAACAGCGCTTCGTTAAGGTTCTTTCCGATACCGAGAACCTCTCCCGTGGACTTCATCTCGGGACCGAGGTACGAGTTTGCGTCCATAAGCTTTTCAAATGAGAATACGGGAACCTTTACCGCAAAATACGGCGGTGTTCTGTAAAGACCCGTGCCGTAGCCGAGTTCCTTAAGGGATGCGCCGAGCATCACCCTGGATGCGAGGTCTACCATAGGCACGTTCGTTACCTTGCTGATATACGGCACGGTACGTGATGCGCGCGGGTTAACCTCTATTACGAAAAGCTCACCCTTGTATATGAGATACTGGATGTTTACAAGACCCTTTGTTCCGAGTGACAAAGCCAGCTTTTCGGAGCAATCCACAACGGTGTTCATCATCCTGTCATTGATATTGTACGGCGGATACACGGCGATAGAGTCACCGCTGTGGACACCCGCGCGCTCAATATGCTGCATGATACCGGGTATAAGGACATCTGTTCCGTCGGAGATTACATCGACCTCTATTTCGATACCGGGCATATATTTGTCCACAAGCACCGGATTGTCAATTCCCTGCGCAAGTATCTTATTCATATACACTTCGACTTCGTTGTCATCATGTACTATCTTCATGTTTTGACCGCCAATTACGTATGACGGACGGAGAAGAACCGGGAAGCCGAGTGTTTTTGCCGCATGAAGAGCCTCATCAAGAGTATTTACACCGAAGCCCTTCGGTCTCTTTATACCGAAGCGTTCAAGAAGCGCGTCAAACTGTTCGCGGTCCTCCGCTGTGTCTATACTTTTTGCGGATGTTCCGAGAATTTTTATTCCGTTTTCATCAAGGAACTTTGTCAGCTTTATCGCAGTCTGTCCGCCGAAAGCCACAACAACGCCTACGGGCTTTTCAACACGTATGATATTCATAACGTCTTCGGGCGTGAGCGGCTCAAAGTAAAGTCTGTCGGCAGTATCATAGTCGGTCGAAACGGTTTCGGGGTTATTGTTGACTATTACAACGTCATAACCCATTTCCTTAAGAGTCCATACGCAGTGAACGGAAGAATAGTCAAACTCTATACCCTGTCCTATACGGATGGGACCCGAGCCGAGCACCATTACGACAGGCTTTCCGCTGCGTTTAAACGTTCTTGCCTCACAGGTCTTGTCATATGTAGAATAGAAATACGGTGTCTTTGCGTCAAACTCTGCACCGCAGGTATCAACCATTTTGTAAACGGCATTCATCGGCGTTATACCGGCAAGCCTGAGCGCCTTTTCGACCGTTTTACCCTCCGTATCAAGTCCGAAAAGTCTTACAAGTGCCTCATCCGGGTACCCGAGCCTCTTGCCCTCCCTGTAAAGCTCATTAAGCTCGGTATTTTCACCGCAGCAGCACCCGCAGGTCATACAGTCGGAGGTGCATTTTTCCAAGTCGGCGGATTCTGAGTCCGTGTTTTCGGAAAGAAGCCTCTGCGCTGCTTCTTCGGCGCGCTTTTCATACTCCGCAAGCTTTAAAAGCTTTGAGAGGAACCAGCAATCAATTTTTGTTATCTCGTGTATCTCTTCAACCGTAACTCCGCTCTTTAAGGCCTCAAATACGGTAAACATACGGTAGTCGTCCGAAACCGCAAGTCTTTCAAGAATCGAGCCCTCCGAGGTTTTCTTCTTTGAGTTAAGTGTGTCGAGTGAGATCTCGGCACCCCTTACAGCCTTCATTACAGCCATCTCGAAGCTCGGCGCAATGGACATGACCTCACCTGTTGCCTTCATCTGTGTTCCGAGCTTTCGGCTCGCACTCTGGAACTTATCAAACGGCCACTTCGGGAACTTGACAACAACGTAGTCAAGAGTCGGCTCAAAGCATGCACAGGTTTTTCCCGTTATATCATTGGGTATTTCATCAAGAGTGTATCCGAGAGCAATCTTTGTCGTTATCTTTGCAATAGGGTAGCCCGTAGCCTTTGAAGCAAGGGCGGAAGAGCGTGAAACTCGCGGGTTTACCTCTATAACCGAGTATTCAAAGCTGTCTGGATTCAGTGCAAACTGACAGTTACAGCCTCCGACAATTCCGAGTGCCGTGATGATATCAAGTGACGCCGAGCGAAGCATCTGATACTCCTTGTCCGAAAGCGTAAGCGCCGGAGCCACAACTATACTGTCTCCCGTGTGAATTCCTACCGGGTCGAAGTTTTCCATGGAGCAGACGGCGATTACATTGCCCGCATAGTCACGCATAGTTTCAAACTCGATTTCCTTCCAGCCGGAGATACATTTTTCAACAAGTATCTGCGTTATGGGAGAAGCGTCAAGTCCCGTCTTTGCAATAAGCTTAAGCTCGTCCTCATCCTGCGCAACGCCGCCTCCGGCACCGCCCAAGGTGAAAGCGGGGCGAACTATGACAGGGTATCCTATCTTTTCGGCAACCCCGAGGGCATCCTCAATAGTAGTTGCGATATCCGACGGAACGGTAGGCTGTCCTATCTCGTCCATTGTCTCCTTGAAGAGTTCCCTGTCCTCAGCCTTGTCTATGGCCTCAACATTTGTTCCGATAAGTCTTACGCCGTGCTCGGTAAGGAAGCCGTCCTTTTCAAGCTGCATGGAGATGGTAAGTCCCGTCTGTCCGCCGAGGCCGGCAAGAAGGCTGTCCGGCTTTTCCTTTTCAATGATTCTTTTGAGTGTTTCAACAGTCAGCGGCTCAAGGTAAATCTGATCCGCAAGAACCTTATCCGTCATTATGGTAGCAGGGTTTGAGTTGCAGAGTACAACGTCGACTCCCGCCTCTTTGAGTACACGGCAAGCCTGCGCTCCCGCATAATCGAACTCCGCAGCCTGACCTATAACTATAGGACCGGAGCCTATAACCAGAACCTTTTTTATATCTTTATTCTGTGGCATCAGTCTGCTCCCTCCATCATATTTATAAATCTGTCAAAGAGGAATGCCGTGTCATGCGGACCCGAACATGCCTCCGGGTGAAACTGTACCGTAAACGCATTGTACTTTGGATAATCCATACCCTCGCAGGTATTGTCATTTGCGTTTACAAAACTCAGTACACCCTCACCGTTTTTCGTAACGCTGTCGGAGATAACGGCATAACCGTGGTTTTGACTCGTTATGTATGTTCTCGTTCCGTTTACCTCTTTTACAGGCTGATTAACTCCGCGGTGTCCGTACTTGAGCTTTTCGGTTTTTCCTCCGACTGCAAGAGCCGTGAGCTGATGGCCGAGGCATATTCCGAACATGGGCACCTTTCCGAGAAGCTTGCGTATCTGCGCAATCTGGAACTCGTTATCGGCAGGGTCACCGGGTCCGTTTGAAAGCATTATTCCGTCCGGATGAAGCTCCATGACGCTTTCGGCAGTCGATGTACCCGGAACGACGGTTACTTCGCACCCTCTCTTTAAAAGCTCGCGCTCGATATTTTTCTTTGCGCCGAAGTCGTAGAGCACAACGCTCAATTTTTTATCCCTGTTGCCATCGGATTTTTGTGTCGATGTATCCTTTGTCGTAACGGTCTTCACAGCGTCCGTAATCCTGTAATTTTTTATTTCTTCAATGGCTGAAAGGTCCTCGGGAAGAGTATCACAGATTTTGGCATTCATAACGCCGTATTCTCTGATGATTTTTGTTATTTCTCTGGTATCGACGCCGTATATGCCCGGAACACCGACAGACTTCAGGTAGGAGTCAAGATCCCCCTCACAGCGGAAATTTGACGGAGCGTCGCACCACTCACGCACAACATATCCTTTTACAAAACAATCTCCCTCAAAGTCAGAGGGAATGATTCCGTAATTCCCTATAAGGGGAAAGGTCTGTAAAACTATCTGTCCATAGTACGAGGGGTCAGTGAGTGTTTCGATATACCCGCACATACCGGTCGTAAACACAAGTTCTCCTATGGCGTCCGGCTCCGCTCCGAAGGCATAGCCTTCAAAGACATCTCCGTTTTGGAGAACCAAGTATCTTTTCTTCTTTTCCTGCATGTAAAACTTCCTCCCGAATTTATGTTAAAGCATAGCTTGTCAAGGCTTGATTTATAAAGCAAATTTTGCCGAAAAACTTAATGAAGCAAGGCCCTTTATCAAAGAGTTGCCGCCATTACGGCTTTTATTGTATGCATCCTGTTTTCCGCCTCATCGAAAACAATGGACTTTTCAGACTCAAACACCTCGTCTGTAACCTCCATATGGTCTCTGGAAAAGCGTTCACCCATCTCAGCTCCGACCTTGGTTTTAAGGTCATGATACGCCGGCAGGCAATGCATAAACACACAGTTTTCCGCCGCGGCGTTCATAAGCTTCATGTTCACCTCGTACGGCGCAAGGTCGTTTATGCGCTTTTCCCATATCTCAACGGGCTCACCCATGGAAACCCAAACGTCCGTGTATATGACATTGGCATCCTTTGCAGCTCTCATAGGATCTGTTTCAAGCATGATACTTCCGCCCGTTTCTTCACATATCTCAAGACATTTTTTTACAAGTGAATGCTCCGGAAAATACTCCTCCGGCGCGCACGCCGTAAAGTTGAGACCCATCTTTGCACACCCTACCATAAGAGAATTTCCCATGTTATAGCGTGCGTCTCCCATATACACGAGGTTTATTCCCTTCAGTGTTCCGAAGTGTTCCTTTATCGTCATAAAGTCGGCAAGTATCTGAGTCGGATGAAACTCGTTTGTGAGTCCGTTCCAAACGGGGACAGACGCATACCTTGCAAGCGTTTCAACAATTTCCTGTCCGTATCCTCTGTACTCAATCCCGTCAAACATTCCGGAAAGCACACGCGCGGTGTCGGCTATGCTCTCCTTTTTTCCTATCTGCGAATCTGTAGGGTTTAAGTACGTGGTTCCCATTCCGAGGTCGTGTGCCGCAACCTCGAAGGAGGAACGCGTTCTCGTGCTGGTTTTTTCAAATATGAGGGCAACATTTTTTCCCTCATACATCTTATGAAGAATTCCCTGCTTTTTCTTTCTTTTAAGGTCAAGAGCAAGGTCTATAAGGTATTCGATCTCCTCCGGAGTGAAGTCGAGCAGCTTTAAGAAGTCCCGTCCCTTTAAGTTCATATGGTGTCGCCTCCGTTTTATGCAATTATTTGCATATTTTTTGTCTTATACATTCGTTTTATGCATTTGTTTGTTATTTTTATTCATAATATTTGCTTTTACTGCATAAATGATACAGTCTTATACATATAAAGTCAATATAAAAAGCAATAAGAAAATCAAAAAAATAATAATACCTTCAAAATTTCCCTGCTCAAAAAAATTCCGCTTCAAATGAAGCGGAATTAAAAATAACTATTGCGCTTTTTCGGCCTTAAACATATATGTCTCGCCCGGCTCAATCTCCGTCTGGTCAACACCCTTGGATGCGTAATTATCACCAACGTAGAAAGCCCAATAAGCACCGTCCTTCTTGTAATCAAGAGAAACTCCGTTTACGGAAGTAACATAAAGACCGTAATCGCCTTTTTCTCCCTCTACGATACCCTGAGAAAGAAGTGCCTCCCCTACTGTTTTCTTGTCTGTCGTTATCTCCTTTTCGGTTTTGTTTCCGTCAAGGTCAACAGCAACAAATGTAAACTTAACCTCCGCTGTCTTTGAAGCAGAAACACCTTTTTTATCTCCCTCTTCGGAAGAATACGGCTCTGCGGCACAGCCTGCAAAAGAAAGAACCAATACAATAGAAAGAATTAAAGAAATAATACGTTTCACAGTTAAGCCTCCCTTAATAGGTTTTCGATACTATAACATATTTTGCCGTCGAGAGCAAGGGGCAAGAACAAAAATCATTCCATAACCTCCATATCTTTTATATTGGTTTCATTACCGGTTAAAAGATATGTGTTAACGCCGCCGCACTCAGGGCATTTTTTTGCATACTCCGTGGTTTTGTACCTGCATCCGCAGTCCTCGCAAAAAGATACGGCCTCTATGGTCTCTATCTTAAGCTCGGTATCCTTCATATACTCTGTCTTCTTTTTTGCCCAATTAAAGCAATCCGTAAAGTATGAGGGAATGACCGTGGATACCTCCCCTATCTCGAGGGTGAGCCTTGTCACCTTTTGTACACCGTTCTCTTTTGCGAGTGCCTCAACCTCATCTATGACGTGAAGCACTATACCCAGCTCGTGCATTTTACCAGTCCTTATTTTAATTGTATTTTTTATTAATAAAAGAGCACCGCACTTAAGAAAAAGCTTAAGCCGTGCTCCTTTATTATAATAGACCCTGTGACAGGAATTCAATATCATTTAGTATTTTCATCTTAAAAATGATCCGTCAACAGTTTCTTGCTTTTTGTACGTGCGTTATAGTACGATTAAATCAGCCCTTATCCTCTGCTATCGCCTTGTCAATAAGACCCTGCAACGCCTTCATTTGCTTTTCACCGGTTACAGCTCCTACTATAGGGTCTCCCACGATGTTTCCCTTACGGTCAACCACGTAGGTCGTAGGATACGCATATACCTTCTCTGCAAACTTTCCGGCCTCACTTCCGGTATCAAAATAAACATTGCGGTAAGAAGCGCCCTTCTTTGAGAGGACCTCCTTTGCGGATGAAATTTCCTTTGCATCACCGCCGAGTGTAAATGAATTGATACCTATAAGCGTTCCGCCCTTCTTTGAAAGCTCCTTATTCAATGCATCCAACTCGGGAAGCTCTCCGACACACGGTCCGCAGGTGGTAAACCAGAAATTCACTACGGTAACGGCATTTTCAGAGAAAAGCTTGTCGCTTTTTATTTCGTTTCCGTCAAGGTCCTTGCCCTCAAAGGACGGGAATACCTGAGCGGTGCCTTCGGGCTCCATAACCATGTTTCCGTCCTTACCCATGTTTTCCTTTTCGGCAAGCTGCGGATATTTTTCCTCAAGCTCCGTGAGCTTTACTTCAATCTCACGAATCTTTTCAGCCTCACCCTTTAAGAGCTTATACTCGTCTTCGGTAAACTTATCCTTTATGGATTCAATTGTTTTGAGAAGAAAGTCGCCGTAGTTGCTTCCGTCTTCAATCATATTGCTGCCCTTATCGGCGGACATGAAAACCTTTTCCCAAAGCTCTTTGTTTTTTGAAAGGATTTCATTTTCCTGTGCCGACAGCTTCTTATGAAGCTCGGCTGCTTCTTTTTCCTTTTTATCGTTTTTTGAACATGCCGCAAATGAGAGCATAAGCACCACAGCTAAAACCATTGCCAGTATTTTTTTTATTTTCATGTTTGTACCTCCTTAGTTGTACTGTCTTTTTCTGTGAGTTTATTTTTACCCTCCAAAAAGCCGTAACGAAATGAAACGGCATTTGTGGGACAGGCACGAATACACATACCGCAGCGGATACACTCCGTGTGATCCGGTGCTTTTGTAACATCTACATCCATTTTGCACGCCTTTGCGCACTTTCCGCACGAAATACATTTATCCTCATCAACCTTCATTCTGAAAAGCGATACACGGTTAAACAGTGCGTAGACTGCTCCGAGAGGACACAGCCATTTGCAAAACGGACGGTAAATAAAGATACTCAAGACACTTATCGTAATGAGAATTCCGAGCTTCCACGAAAACAGCGAGCCGAGCGCTGCCCTTATTCCTTCATTTGCAACGGACAACGGAATTGCTCCCTCAAGCACGCCCTGAGGACATATATACTTGCAGAAATACGGATCTCCCATACCGACGTCGTTTTTGACAAGCATTGGCAGTAAAATCACCGTGATAAGTAAAACCGCATACTTAAGATACGTGAGATGCTTCACCTTCTTTGTTTGGATTTTCTTTGTCGGAATTTTGTGAAGCAGCTCCTGAAACCAACCGAACGGGCAAAGAAAACCGCAAACAAACCGTCCGAGCAAAACGCCGACAAGGATAAGAAATCCCGTTATATAATAAGAAAAATGAAATTTTGATGATCCGACTGCAGCCTGAAAAGAACCGATGGGACACGCTCCCGCAGCCGCAGGGCACGAATAACAATTGAGCCCCGGCACACATACAGCCTTTCCCGGACCCTGATAAATCTTTCCCTTAAAGAAATTCGGAAGGTGAATATTTGTCAGCAATGCAGCTCCTGCCTGAAACATACCGCGGAAGCGTGACATAAACTGCGAAGCTCCTAAACCTTTTTTATCCAATCCCGATACACTCCAAACATACATTTATTGCTTTACTGAGCACTGTTTCCACCTCGCCGCGAAAGGCGCCGAAGCATACAGCCGCAACACCCGAAAGCAGTAGCATTACCTGCACCGCCTGCGCTGAAGCCCATTTTTTCAGCTTCAAAACTATCACCTCGCAATCATATTTCCGACTAATCATATATCATCACAGATAAAATTTCTGTTAAGAATCGAAATTTAACACAAACTTTATCTTACACAGGTATAATCAAATACAGTAAAGTTGCAAACCTAAGGAGGTTCTAAAATGCGTATCCTTGTAGTTGAGGACGAGCGTGCCATGTGCGAAACAATCGTCCGAAGCCTGAAAAGACTAGCCTACAGCGTTGACTTCTGCTTTGACGGAGAGAAAGCGCTTCATCTGCTTGAACCGGAAAAATACGACCTTGTGGTTCTTGACTTGAATTTACCGGGACGTGACGGCATGTCCGTGCTGCGTACATTGCGGCAGACAGACCGTGAAACACGCGTCCTTATCCTCTCAGCGCGCTGCGAGGTGGCTGACAAGGTAGACGGACTGGATGCAGGCGCAAACGATTATCTCTCAAAGCCTTTCCACCTTGACGAGCTTGAAGCCCGCATAAGAAGCCTCACCCTGCGTCAATTCACCCAACACGACATACTGCTGACCTGCGGAGAGCTTACCTTTGATACCAAAGCACGGACTGCATCTGTTAACGAAGAAGTGCTGAACCTCACCCGTAAGGAAACGGGAATTCTGGAATATCTCATGGTTAATCAGGGCAGACCTGTCAGCCAGGAGGAGCTTATAGAGCATGTTTGGGACAACAGCGTGGATACATTCAGTAATTCGATACGGGTACATATCTCGGCTCTGCGTAAAAAACTCCGCCTCTCTCTCGGATATGACCCCATACGAAACCGCATCGGAGAGGGTTACCTTATGGGAGGTGACGAGATATGAAGCATATTTCACTCCAATGGCGTATTACTATAATGACCGTTTTGCTCATCGGTATTACCTGCGTTTCCATGAAACTTTTACTCTGCTCATCGGGCGTACATTATATGGATTCTATTGATAAGTTTATAAACGGTTACCGTTCTTCCGAAATGACAGGCGACCCGGAATTTTTTGACCCCTCTCTAACGAACTTCGGCCAGGAAGCAACAATCGTTATTCACGGAGCACAAAGAGACTTTTGCACGACCAACTGGTATATCACCGCGGCGGTCACTCTTTTGAGCGGTTTCCTTGCGTATTTTATAAGCGGACACGCTTTGAAGCCTCTGCACAGCTTCGCCTCGCAGGTCGAAAAAGTTCAGATGAATAACCTCGCCGACATGCAAATTGACGAAACCCTGCTTCCGGAGTTTAAGGATCTCAGCCACTCATTTAACATGATGCTCTCACGCTTAAACTCCGCCTTTGAGGCTCAGCGACAGTTTACCGGAAATGCAGCTCACGAGCTTCGCACTCCGCTTGCGCTCATGCAGGCGCAGCTCGAGCTTTTTTCCGCGGAGCATCCCGACGTCCTGCCGGAAACCGCAGAATTCATCACCCTGCTCCGTGAGCAGACGGAACGCCTTACACAGATGACAAAAACCCTCCTTGAAATGAACGGCATACAGTCAGCAAAGAAAACAGACCGAATCGAATTCGGTCCCATGATTGAAGAAATATTTACGGATCTCATGCCCTTTGCCGAAAAGAATGAAATCTCCTTAAGCAGCGTCGGAGACGCCTCTATGATAGGTAACGACTCTCTCATTTACCGTATGCTCTTTAACCTCACGGAAAATGCCATAAAGTATAACCGCATGGGTGGCTTCGTTCGCGTGTCGGTAACAAATCAGGGAAACAACATCGTAATACGCATTTCAGACTCCGGTCACGGAATCCCCGAGGAATACCACCGTATCATCTTTCAACCTTTTTTCCGCGTAGACAAATCCCGAAGCCGTGACTTCGGCGGCGCCGGACTCGGTCTTTCACTCGTATGGGAAATAACAAATCTCCACGACGGACGCGTATGGGTTGAAAAAAGTTCTGATGAAGGAACAACCATATCCGTAAGTTTTCCGAAAACAACATAAAAAAGGATACATTTAAGCATAAAAACGGAGCAGAAATAAATCTGCTCCGTTTGTCAAGCGATATTAAACTCTGGCGACTTCCCAGCGAGTTCTCTTATCAAAAATATGCAAAGACCAGTCTTCTCCACGCTCATAAATATTTGAGAGCCCGTAATAGTAATTTCGGTGGTATTTTAAGTCTTCAAGTTTGAATTCGGGAAGGTTACATTCTAAACGGCGACGTGCGAATACGTTCAATTTTTTATTATTGTCAATTCCGATCCCATAGCCAATCAGTACAAACCAGCAATGAACAATAGAATCATATACTCTTCTGTTTTCCTGATCAAAAGCATCAAACATAACTTCGAAATCAATTTCGTCAAAAAGATATTCTCCATTGACAACGTTCGGACCTCCGATATGTTCAATTAGCAATGCCATAGTATCTGCAGCAACGTATTCATTGTAAACAGTAGAGACACAGCTTAATATGGTTTCTCCATCACAAACAGCATTTGGATCCAAACCGTATTTTAAAAGCAAATCAAATATTTGAAGCATATTGCTGCTGAGAATATTCGGGATAAAAACGGAATCAGAACAACACTCTTCTTCGGAGCATTTGTCAAAATACTCAAGACAATCTGACCAGCATACATCGACATAGTCGTACCCTGCCCGAGAAACCTCATCACCAGAATATTTTTTTAACTTAAGGTTATTCTCTATCTCAGCAAGGTCTGCTGAATGTGTGAGTAGCATCTGAAGCAGTTCATCAGATTGTGGAGTTTTCTGAATATTTCTTACCATACTAACACCTCGTTTCGTTATTATGAAAACATTATAACACGCGTTAAGTCCAAAAAGACGGACAGATAAAAAAGCGGATGTAACGTCAAATACGTTACATCCGCTCAATATGGTGCGGATATTCATAAGGGATTTAATTAACATACCGAAAGCGCACAATCATATTCAGTTTCAAACGCACATCTTCACAAAGTCCTCTTTTGCGGTACAATGTACTTGCAAGAGAGGACTTTGTTATGAAAATAAAAAATGTAGAGCACAAGGTAACTCTTAATGTGTTTAATTGTTTATTAAACTACTTTAACAGTTCTGATGAATTAAGTGGTTGTTCAACATAACACATCAGTTTATCATCAAAAAAGACTTCTATACTGATATCTTTTGCTTGACAGTTTTTTGACAATCCCTTTATTGTAAATCCTTTGGACTGCAATATGTTTACCGGTATTTCAATAAATTCTTGGTTATACACCGTTCTTGAATTAAACCACTTTATCCATACTGTAACTTTAAGAGGTGGTAAATGGTTCAAATTAGCCTTTGCCATTTCTCTTTCAATATACCGTTTGGCTACGTATGTATCAGAAAAAGATATGCTAATGGTGCAATTGTTATAGGAACAATCTGCGATAAATAAGCCGTTGTTTTCAAAAGTGTCTCGTTTGGGTACTTTAATAATATCCTTATACTTTAAAAATGCTTTGTAATCTTCTTTTCGAAGCAAATTTAGTAAAGTTGTTCGTTCCAAACTGCTGCGACAAAGTATATTACAAAGGCATGAATCAATTTGCAGAGAGTTTGGATGTGTAATTTCTGCATGTCGATAGAGTTTAGTTGCATCAAAATTTTCATAACTATTATCATATATATAGTCAAAATTCAATTGAGAGAATGCGTCAACCCCGCTATAAACTTCGGACCCGTGTCCGGCTTGGGATGCCTCAGAAAATTGTACGCCCGGAAGCGATAATAGTTTTTCTAAATCGAAAAGCAAAAAAATGGGTATTGGAACATTTGCGTTTTCATCACCATCATATCGTAGAGCAGAATGTTTATAACCTTCATTGTAGTATTGTGTGGGCGTTAACGGTCTGAAATAGAAACGTACCTTTGACACCACATTAGAGTTTGTCATGTCTATAACTTGCCGACTTGCATTATCGTTTTTCATAACTTTAAGATAGGTTGCACTTGCTCTGCTATATAAAAAACCAGAATGTAAAATACTTATTGCATTGGATATATCTGTGTAATGAAATGCAAATTTTGGCCACCATGACACAGAACTGTGATTTTCACAATTGTCACGAATAATATCTTTATAAGTCATGATTCGACCCCACTAAACGCATGTACTCTACCTAAACCGGCATTAACCTGATAACCATCTTCCATACATTTGTTTTTTGAATTGAAAAGTTTAATTTTTGATAAATATCCTGCAGATAGCAATAAATCATATACTAATTTTCTGATATCATCGTCATTACTCGTCGAGAAAATAGCGTGACTACGTATATAATCCCAAAGCATATAAAAATCGATTTCCTCAATTTTTAAAAGCTTGTTTGATTCTTTAGCAGTAATGTGCATTTCATTGTTAAAATATTTCATCTCATAAGACTGCCCGTGAGAATTGAAATTATATGGCAACATGGAGCTCAAATATGTTAGGTCATCCTTAACCCCATTAAATGACATGTCTTTTGCATTTGCTTTAAGCCAATCCAAAGTTTTTTGTGGCTCTTTATGTTCCGGCATACTATCAGGATTTGTGCCTAAATAAATATATATATCAATTGGGAGTTTCTTTAAATATCGTTCCATTAATGGTTTAACGTCATTCCAATTCAATTCACCGTTTCCGCATCCAAGCTTTGGGAACGCAATAGATGTTATGTTTTTTTCAGCATAGGTTTGAACAAATTTCATAAGCCCTTTTTCAATATATTCAAGTTTGGATGGATTTCGCCAATTTTCTTTGGTAGGAAATAGCAAAAGCCAATGATCAGGCTCATAAAACAACATTAATTTACCAATTGAAAGCAAATGCTTTTCGCAAGCAACTTTATATTTTTCAAACATCTCAGGATACCGCTGTTTAAAAGAAAGTGCCAAGCCTTTACCCATTACACCCATAGTGTTAACAGTATTGACAATTACTTGAGCAGGACTTTCAAAAATATTGCCTTCTATATATTCAATCATAACGCTTCTCCCATTTAAACAATTGTTATTATATCTCCATTAGAATAAACAAATTTACATTTTAGTTCACATCCAGATACAAGAGCTATATCTGTCAACTCATCAACGGAAAAGTTTCCTCTTTTCATTTTCTGGTTGAAAGCTTGAGGGGTTTTGTTAAGTCTTCTCGCCATTTCCGCCAAAGATATATTAGATTTCAAACAAAGCATTTTTATCTGATCATCAATTCTCATTTGATTATTACCTCCTTTACATCTAAAATATATCATAATGTTTATAATGTCAATAAATATATTTATATTTCAATAAAAATTCACAAGTGATTTTGGCATTAATTTAGAACGGCTTATACATAAAGGGAACATCCCCTTCGCACCTCATGCAGGTATAAAGGAGATGCACTTACTTGATATTCAAAAATTTGCCGACAAAGGCACCAGGGAAGATGAACTGTTTTTCACCCGTAGCGAATTTAACGCAAAAGCTTCACTTCGGCAATCCGCAGATTTATGCGAATGGACAGACTGACTACACCGTGCTTATTACCTTTACATATTATTTATTACTTCTCCAAAATTTCATTATTGCTTTTATTTTGAGGTAAGAGTAAGAAGTAAGAGATAGAAAATAAAACCCCCTTACGAAAGAAAATTTTTAGTGCGGATGTTAATAAGGGATTTAACAACAACTCCGGGGCATACAATCATATTCACACAAACGCACATTTTTAAAAAGTCCGCTTTTGCGGTACAATGTGCTTGCAAAGGAAGATTTTGCTATGAAAGAACAAAAACGATTTTTGGGGTTATCGAAATTTGAATAGCGGTTGCTTATCAAGTGCTTAAATGAAGCAATGTCATTATTTCTCGACAACGAGGAACCCGTTGAAGATATAGATGAACTTTTAATAAAAGCATTTAAAATGAAACATAAGAAAGTGAGGATTTGATTATGGAAAAGTATAAATATGACGAAAGCAACGGACTTTGGTATGAACTGCAAGGTGATTATTATTTGCCGTGTCTGAAATTGTCGGAAGAAAAATACCAACCTATCGGAATATGGGGACAGCGCCATCACGAATATCTCCGCCGTAACAAACGAATTATTTTGTCAAGCTTGCAAATTAGCGGTGAGTTAAACGGTTATCTTGCCGACATTGACCAACAGGCGGAGGAAATGTTTGAACGCCTGGTAAAACAGATGGCTGCAGCGGAGGGCGTTACCGAGCAGTTGAAAGCCGCCGACCAAATAACGTGGGTAGACAAAATGAATAATATACGAAATCAAGCGAGTGAAATAATAAATATCAATCTGATTCTAAACTAATAAAACTAATGAATAGTGCTGGCGGAATTCTTTTTCGACCAGCACTTTTAATATTGAAACTCTATCGAATTTCGTCATGCCAATATCATTATGCAGATCCCGCTGCTTAACTGCTGACTATTGTGCCTATTAGAAAGGATTAAGAGTAAACGGGCACTATTGAAATAAGTAATTTGACGGTCAAGTCTTGTAAAATAACGTGCATTTATTAAAAAAAGATGCACGTTATTTATTTACAATTGCTTTTTAGTATGTTATACTGTGGTTGCACATCTGAAGGGAGATTTTTCTATGTTAGAGTACATTTTGAACCGTGTGAAGGATTTCAATGTCGGATATTTTGTCAATGATCTGGCTAATGCTTCAAAAAATCTTGGCATTTTAGAAGCAAAGATTGATTCTTATCAATTTGACAGTATTTTGATTCCGATGCTTCAGAAGAAAGAAGCTATTTCCTCTATGTATATTGAAGGAACACAAACGACTATTACCGATGTATTGAAAAATGAGATAAGTCCGCAACCTATCGACGAAAAAATACAGGTTGAAGTACGAAATCATATCAAAACGTTGATTTTTGGAGCAGAGCATCTCCGAACTGGTAAATTTACACATACGTTCATTAAACAAATTCATGAATATATGATGACTGGTATCATTGCCCACAGTCTTGAAAAAACGCTCGGAAAGTATAAACTTAAGGATAATCAAATCAAGAGTTCTACAGGTACGGTTGTCTATACTCCGCCAGCTGCATCTGAAACAAAGAAGTATATGGATGAATTGCTTTCCTTTATGAACAATTCCGAGGATGGCCTTAATCCATTGATTAAAGCGGCTATGATTCACTCGCAATTTGAATCAATACATCCGTTCTCTGACGGTAACGGGCGCATCGGACGCGTACTAATAAGCTTGTACCTTTATAAAGCAAAGGTGATAAATTTTCCGTTTTTCTACATCAGCGAAGCAATCAACGCAGATAAGGCAGTATACTATCGCATGCTTACCGATTCCAGAACGAATTCGCTTGATGAATGGATCAAGTATTTTCTCCACAAGGTTTCGGTACAAAGCTTAAAACATATCGGATATATTGATGCATTAAATACTTTGTATAACAAAACGAAAAACACGGTCAAGGAATGTATCAATAGCCCGAAGTTTGACGAAATTATTGAGTGCCTCTTTTCGCATCCTGTGCTTAATGCAACTATGCTGGAGGATGAATTGGCAGTATCTCGCGGTCAAGCCGTACGATATTTAAATGTGCTTGAAGAAAAGCGTGTATTACTGTGCGATGATCGAAAGCGAGGTAAAACATACTTTTTTGCAGAGTTAATCGACCTTGCCAGAGGAACATAACCTGTAAAATGTTAGGATACAATATGTGACAAAAACGGAGCACATATTTATGATGGAAAACAATAGCAAAAAGAAAAACCTCACCAAGAGCCTAAATCTTGGCAAGGCTTTCGGAAGCAACATCAATAATGTCATTTCCAAATTATATGACGTAGTGTATGGTATCACAAATTGTCTCGATTGTCAATTGCTTCTGACAAGTTTGAACTCCGAGGAGTGAAAAATGTAGGAGTCTGTTCTTTTTGCCTTGTTAATATAACCAACGAGGTGATTATTATTTTAATAAGACAAACACGAATTAACAGCTGCAATTGTTTTGCGGCAGCAGTCCCCGGAACGCCTCTACGGGTTAGAGTTGAAGATGTTGGGCGATTTGAAGATAAACTTAGAGCTTTTGGGTTCAAAAAAACTGACGAGAATGGCACAGCAATATTGCCGAGCGTTGTAAATAACTATGCCAAGAAAAATGCCGAGCCGTTCTTTACAGTGAATAAGAGCCTACCTTTGGAAGAATACACTCAAACAGTCTACTGGACAAGATATGAGTGGGCGGGGAAAGGTCAGTTTAATCCTGTCACAGATTTTTCCTACATCACGAAGCGAAGATATCACAGGGACTACTTTGCGCCATTTTCAGTCTATTTTACACTGATTACGAATGACAAAAAACAAAGTATCGTATCAGATGACATTCTATTTTCCGAAGAAAATCATAGCAAGCTATTGAATACAGTCAATATGCTATTAAGCTTGTTTGGTGAATGTTTGGTTGATTTTTCCAAGAGACAAAGCGACACAAAACGCGTTGTTGTAAACTGGGATATTCTTCCAAAGGGTGAATATCCTTGGAGTATAGTTAAAGAGACTCTTGGAAACTTTACAAAAAGATATACCAAAACCAGGTCTGAAATGATGCTTAGAAATTGCGAAGCGATTTACGAGAAGCATCCAGACTTTGTTGCATATGGAAGGTCGGGTTTCAAGGGATATGCTATTTTTGGATTCTCAGATAAAAACCTTTACATCCTTGAAAGTGTCATGCCCCATAACGCAACATATGTTTTGAAAAATGACTGGGAAGCAATTTCGCAACTGTCAAAAGCTGAAATTCTTTCTCATTCACTACATGAGGCGCGTATCATCCATTCAAAAAATTGGCAAATAAACTTTGATAAGATAATGGAGGACAAGAATGAGTAAAAACCAACACGTTACACCGCACCCTCAGGGTGGCTGGCAGGTCAAGGGTGCCGGAAACCAGCGAGCAACCGTTCGAACAGAAACACAAGCCGAGGCCAGAGCTATCGCAAGGGAAATTGCAATAAACAATAAGTCTGAGCTTATTGTGCATGGTACAGATGGGCGCATAAGAGAAAAAAGTTCCTACGGAAACGATCCCTATCCGCCTAAGGGTTAAACTTAATTAAGACTGCACTTCAAAAAAACTACTTTTTTATAAAGAGTATCGTTATCAACATGAACAAGCAGAGCTGTCTGCCAACGCTTTGCAAGTAAGGTTGCAGAGGTTCCGGCGTATGTAATATCAAGTATATCCTGTGCGTCAATTCTGTTCATTGACGAACCATCAAAAGCAAGAACAGGCAAGAAGTTTATAAACTCCGACACCTTTTGTTCAGGACTTGTGTCATCGACTTTCAATCTACAAGAATAATCTGAAATTTGGTGCAAGGCTCGCTCTAATGCAAAATCAAATACATAACATTCTTTTTTAATAATCTCACGGTTACCGTGTTCATCTTTTATTTCCCATGGAGATTGCACACGAAATGCTGTTTGGAAATATGTTTCGGGCGATTTCAAATTACGAAGCATAAATACACCCGCCCATGGTCTGACCGTAACGCCTGTTGTGAGTTTTCCGCAAGAGAGAGTTATTGTTTTTGTTTTAAGCGGATCTCCCATAGCGTTGAGTACAGGTGCCAATGCATCTAAGCCAATGCCTGCCTTTGTTCCGGCGCACACAATAATTTTGTAATCGCTAAAGAAATTGTTTTGCTTTTGATTCAGTAAATTATACATTGCATAACAGCTTGCAATATTAGGTAAAAACCAAAGAGTATGTGATAAAACATTCAAAAGTGTTGTGTCTGAAAAGGGCATAGGCGGTCGTTCTGCACCGAGTTTCAAGCCGTCAACAGGCATATAGTTGCCCTGAATCATTTTCAACCAATTTTGCACGTAATCCTCATAAACAAATCGTGCTGTTTCCGGCTTGTCCTTTTCTTCACATTCTGCACGGAAAAATTCGTTTATATCAAATTCATCATAACCCTCGTTTGTAGCAACATTGGTAATGGAATCCGGCACTTTATATGTCATCATAATCATTTTAGGTAGTGCCGCATAAGGATTGTCCTTGGCATCACCCGACCAATTTTCTTTTGCCGATTGTTCGTCTGAATATGTCCAGTTGAAAATTTGGTCTTCTAAAAATTCGCCGGAATTTAACGCTCTGAACGGTGTGCCTGACAGATAAAGATAGTGATTTGAAGTGATTGGCAAAAACGACTCGTTAATTGCGTTGCCTGCCTCTTCTTTTTGATATTTTTCAATATCGAAATCATCATTTTCTTCGTCGAATTTTTCAAAAAGATTTTTAGCATTTTCACGCCATGCACCAAAATGGTATTCATCAAATACGACCAAATCCCAATTTGTTGTGTGTATAAACTCATTCTTTGCTTTTATGCCTCCGGCACTGTTTGTACCTAATAAATCTTGAAAAGAACCAAAAACCACAATCGGCTTTGTGCTGTCGCAGTCCTCAAATTGTTCGTCAAGCTCTCTTGCATCAAATTTTGCCTCTTTGTTAGAAACAAACTGCCAACCGAAAAAATCAATATGGTGTGATAAATCTTCCTGCCATGCCGATTCAACCGCAGGCTTAAAAGTTAAGACTAAAACCCTCTTGAAATCCATTGATTTTGCAAGTTGGTATGTTGCAAATGTTTTGCCAAAACGCATTTTAGCATTCCATAAAAATTTAGACGGACGGTCAGGGTCTTCCTTTTTTGCTTGCTCAAAATAGTCTTTTGCCATTTGAACGGCAGTTTGCTGTTCTTTTCGCATAGAAAAATTCCAAGTACGCTGACCTTCAAAGCGAATACCTGTTCTTACTTCCTCTATGGTTTCAAGAGCCTCTTTTTCTGAACAACAAAACCATTCGTTGCGGTCTTCACCCTCATTCAACTGCCGAAAACCTTTGTGTTTTAATAACCGGTGAACATCTTTATCGGTAAAGCAAGTTCCGTCGGAACGCATAGCAGACTCTTTGAATAATACCTTAAACGGAATACCTGCGGTATGTAATTGCTCTTTAATTCTGTTTTCGGTATTTTCACGGTCGGTATATCCGATTTTTATATACCCGTCATGGTCGGCAACGGTAGGCAAAGTATAACCATAAATCGTAGGCACAACAGCAGGACGGTTATGTAAAATGTCGGATAGACTAATATTATTTGCCATTAGTTGTCACCTCCCGATAGTTCCATTGGTCGAATTGTATTTTCAATTAGATTTATTTCATCTTCGGTAAGACTATATTTTTCGTAAAGCATTTCGTCAGTCCAATGTTGTGTGAAATCTTGAACAGGAACAAATTGATATACACCTCTTGGACCATTTTGTGTTTTCTTTTTTATACTGACTAAATATCTGAAAAATTTAGTTTGGATATATGTAATAATATTTTTACATTGTTCTTCTGTAAAGTTGTGCTTTTGTGGATCGTAACCGATTACAAGAAAGGTTTGAGAACAAACACTTCCCGGTTCCCCAACAAATGGCTTGCCTAAAACTATATCGTTTGAGCCATTTGCAGCAGATATAAATACTTTCCATAATTCTTTAGTTTCTTTATTTTTTGGCAATTGTGAATTACTTATCCATCTAAAAGTTCTTTCCCTGTCAACATTAAGGTAATATTTTATATTATAATTTGAATCAGGTTTATCTTTATATCCTTTCCAATTAGATGTGAGATATTTACTATCATCAAAAAAGTGCTTTGCACTTACTAATCCTGAAAAATTATTGTTAATATCATTATAAAAATTCCCTTCGCATTTCTCAATTTTTTCTAATATTGAATATGCTTGAGGATCTCTAACAACGATACCAGCATTTTTAGAATCAAGATAGTCATATCTGTAAATAGGTGCTTCCAATGATGATTTGTGAAAATAATAATCACATTTTCCATTGTAATCTTTTTCCCACAGAAAATAATTTACACCTCCTGTAAGTGAAATTCCAGGGAAACATTCAGAAGCGTCTTCAAAATCATGAACAATTTTAAATTGATTGGAATGAAGTGCAGTTTCGATCCAAATATCAGGGATACCTTGTGCTGTTTTGGTCATCCACCTACTTGGAGTAATCATACACATATATCTTGGATTTAGTTTAGCAGCTTTATCAATAAACAAATTATATATTGATTTTGCATTTGAACTATTACCGCCCTCAATACCAAACGTCATTTGATACGGCGGATTAGATATTATCACATCAAATTTCATATTAAACAGCCTTTCCGGATTGTCTGTATGAATCAGTTCATAAGCGAAGGTTTCGAAAGAGTCTTCTCTGTTCCATTGCTCTTTACTTGCTCCGCAATATTTGCATTTTCCGTTTATCCAAGTGTGATTTATGCGTCTAAATCGAATATTGCCCTCGGGATTATCAAATTCCGTAATTGAATACGGTCCGTTGGGATATTTCGAGCAATAAAGACTGCGGCGAGATAAAAGGCTCGTCAGCTCTGTAATTGCGATACCGTAAAGCTGTTTATGAAAAATATGGTCAATACGTTCCTGCAAATCGGGTATTTTATCCTCAAGCCCTACCAACAATCGCTTTGCAATTTCACGAAGAAAAACTCCGGTTTTACAAGCCGGGTCCAAAAATGTTGTGTTCGGATCTGTGAACAACTCTTGAGGTAAAAGGTCAAGCATTTGGTTGACAACGTCGGGAGGAGTGAATACTTCGTCATTTGAGAGGTTTGATAAACAACTTAGTACATCGGGTGTGTGTTGAGTTTTATTTTTATAGATTGTATCAAAAAAACTGTTAGCCATTTTCCCATATCCTCCTGTAATTTATCGGCGGATATTCGCAAATCGGTTCCGCCATATATTCACCCGTTACGGGATTTTTAGATAAGTACTGATTTGTATCGTCTGAATTGAACAGCGATTGTTGTTTCGATTTTTTTGGTTTTTCATTCGCTTTCAGTAAAACATCAAGGCGAAAGTCACGCCTTTTCAGTTTCGTACCAAGCACCATACTCCACTCAGGGAAAACTATCGGAATATCGGTATCATTCTGATGCTCGTCAACGCACTTAAGAGTTAAAGCGTTACCGCATAAAATATTTTTTTGAAGAATGTATTTAACCGACTTGCGTGTATCGTCGTTACATTGCTTCTTGCAAACTGCTTTATATTCCTTTTCCCAAATAGAATACAAACGACTGCGACACTCCTCGGTGTTGTCTTGCATAATATCCACACCATAAATGCTTGAAACAGCAAGCACAGAATAGCGGTCGAAGTCATAAGGATTGCTTTTATATAATCTTTTTACGATTGCTAATTTTCTTGTGAGAATTTCAGTAAGAAAGTTACCGTTACCACAAGCAGGCTCAAGAAAACGACTGTCAATTCGCTCACACTCTTGCGAAACTAAATCACACATTGCTTTTACTTCTCGCTCGGCGGTAAAAACCTCACCGTAGTCAGCAACGCGCTGCTTTGATTTAACTTGTTTCAATACACTTTTCACCTCATGCAAAGGTTTAGCAACATAATCTGCATTATGTTGTAAATCAGAAAAAGAAAAAAGCGCTCGACATATATGTGAACGCTAAAAAAATAAAAAGTTGTATAATAACCAAGCCCTTTCAAGTTAAATTTTTGAAAAGGCCTGTTTTCATTTAATTAATATGCTGTTTTTATACCTTGAATGATTTGCTATGTATGTATTTTTGTAAATGAATTTGAAATGTGATATAATTAAAAAAATATTTAGTGTGATTTGCAACATAATGCAGATTATGTGATTGTGTCAAATAATCAACTTCATTTTTTCCATTCTTTTTCTGTGCTCCGAGCCCGTGGAAATAATATAAATTCGGGTTGTATTGATACTACTATGACCAAGAATATCGGCAAGTTTTACGATGTCTTTTTCAATTCCGTAAAACACACGAGCAAACAAATGTCGCAGATTGTGTGGAAATACTTTTTGCGGATTGACATTTGCTTCAGCACACAGAGCTTTCATTTCTCGCCAGATATTAGTGCGATTTATCGGCTTGCCTGTTCGTGTTACGAAAATTGCACCTGTTTTAATATTTTGCTCTGCCGCATAGCGAAGCAACTTTTTCTTTAATGCTTTTACTATAAAGATTGAACGCGTTTTTCCTTTGAGTGATACAACCGCCTCGCTTTGCTTTACAGCCTCAACTGTTATAAATTGCAACTCACCCACACGGATACCTGTACCACATATCGTTTGCAAAATTATATTTAAACGTTCATTATGTCGGCACTTAGCCGCCTTACATAGTCTTGCATATTCATCCTTTGTCAACTCATTATTTTCAGAGCAGAAAACCTGTTGTTGCACTTTAAGGGATTTAACTTTCAATTCATGCCGCCCTAAAAACAAAAAGAGGCTGTTGATACTTGCAAGCATTGAGTTAACACTACGAACAGCGTATTTTTCTTGCAAGTATTTTTTATATTCAATAACAACTTCCTTTGATAACTCTCTATTATCTGCAAATTTTGCAAAAATCAAGGAATCTCGAATATATTTTTCAATTGTTGCCTGACTTCTTTCCTGCAAAACTAAGTATTCTTTAAATTCATCAAAAATATTTGCCGTTAAAAATAGTGTTTTCATAATATACACCTCCAAGCGAATACTAAAATTATTCTACCCGAAAAGTATGATTTCAAAAATTATTCAATACGTAAAAAAAAGAGCAAGGAATTAACCTTGCTCCTTTTTACAAATTATTCGATAAAGCAAAAAAAGTGTTCATAAGTAAAATCCCTTATGAACACTGGATATGGTCGGAGTGGCGGGACTTGAACCCACGGCCTCCTGCTCCCGAAGCAGGCGCGCTACCACCTGCGCTACACCCCGACAATTATAATGCGCGTTTTTCCGCGCTCGATTATTATATAATAAGCAGCAGATAAAAGCAAGAATTTTTTACTTTTATTTTTACTGTTTAAAACGAATTTGACAAGTATAAAAATGCGTCCGCCTAAACGGACGCATTTTTGTTTGTAAATAAGTTTCAAAGAATCAGTAAAAAGCTCTTACTAAAGCGCTTAAAAACTTTTATTTTCTCTTTATTGCTTCCTTTGCGGCAGCAACAATATGGTCGGCATCAAGTTCGTAAAGATGAAGAAGCTCCTTAGCGGGGCCGGATCTACCGTAAGTATCGTTTACGCCGACACGAACAGCAGGTGTCGGAAGTTTTTCGGAAAGAAGCTCGCATACTGCACCGCCGAGGCCGCCTATTACGTTGTGTTCCTCTGCGGTTACAACGCATCCGCACTCCCTTGCAGCCTTAAGCACAAGCTCTTCGTCGAGAGGCTTTATGGTATGGATGTTTATAACACGAGCGTTTATTCCCTCACCCTTAAGTGTTTCCGCAGCCATAAGCGCCTCATTCACCATAAGACCCGTCGCAATGATTGCAACGTCATTTCCGTCGGTGAGCTCAACACCCTTGCCTATTTCAAACTTATATGTTTCCTCATCAAAGATCTGAGGTACCGCAAGTCTTCCGAAGCGAAGATAAACCGGACCCTCATAATCAGCAGCAGCGAGTACTGCAGCCTCAGCTTCAACCCAGTCTGCGGGATTGATGATTGTCATGCCCGGAATAGTTCTCATAAGAGCGATATCCTCACAGCACTGATGAGAGGCACCGTCCTCACCGACAGATATACCTGCGTGAGTTGCGGCAATTTTTACGTTAAGATGCGGATAACCTATTGAGTTTCTTATCTGCTCAAAAGCTCTGCCTGCGGCAAACATGGCAAACGAACTCGCAAAAACGGTATATCCTGTTGTTGAAAGTCCGGCTGCAACACCTATCATATTTCCTTCAGCTATACCCGCGTCAAAAAATCTTTCGGGATATGCTTTTTTAAAGACTCCGGTCTTTGTTGCACCTGCGAGGTCGGCATCCATAACGATCACACGGTCGTTCTTTTCACCAAGCTTCAGGAGTCCTTCGCCGTATCCGTCTCTGGTAGCTTTTGCTTTTCTTTCAGACATGTTCTTCTCCTCCTTCAGTTCAGTGAATCAAGTGTTGTTTTAAGCTCATTCATTGCCTGAGCGTACTGCTCGTCATCCGGAGCTTTTCCGTGCCATCCGCACTGATTTTCCATGAATGAAACACCCTTGCCCTTAACGGTCTTTGCGACAATGGCAGTCGGTCTGTCAGTAACGGTCTTTGCCTCATTAAAGGCTGCTTCAAGCTCATCGAAGTCATGTCCGTTTACACAGATAACGTGCCAACCGAAGGCCTTGAATTTCTCATCTATCGGATACGGGGAGTTAACCTCCTCGAGAGTTCCGTCAATCTGAAGATTGTTGTTGTCAACCACTGCTACGAGGTTTGAAAGACCCTTTGCGGAAGCAAACATAGCTGCCTCCCATACCTGACCCTCTTCAATCTCTCCGTCACCGAGTACCGTATACACTCTGTAGTCTGCCCCGTTGAGCTTTCCGCCGAGAGCCATACCAACAGCAGCGGAAATGCCCTGTCCCAAAGAGCCCGTACTCATGTCGACGCCCGGAGTCATATGCATACTGGGATGACCCTGAAGATAGGAATCCGGCTTCCTGAGAGTCTTTATGTCATCCTGCGGAAAGAAGCCCTTAAGAGCAAGCGCGCCGTAAAGAGCCGGTGCCGTATGACCCTTTGAAAGAACAAATCTGTCCCTGCCCTCTTCTCTCGGGTTCTTCGGATCACACCTTAATTCACACATATAAAGATATGTGATTATGTCGGCAACCGAAAGCGAGCCGCCCGGATGACCGGATTTTGCATTGTAGGTTCCCTCGATAACACTCATGCGAACCTTTGTTGCAGCCCTCTGCAATTCAAGTCTTTTTGAAGAATCCATTTTTACCTCCAAATCTCAAACATTCGTCTTACGAAGTTTGCTTAAAAAATTTTCAAAGTATTCCGGAAGCGGAGCCTCAAACTCAAGATACTCCCCGCTTCTTGGGTGGACAAATCCGATAACGCCCGCATGAAGGCACTGCCCCTGCAAGCTCTTCGGTGTATTTTTAGGACCGTAAACCGTATCTCCAGCAACGGGGTGTCCTTTATATGCCATATGAACACGTATCTGATGTGTCCTTCCTGTTTCAAGGATACACTTTATATACGTGAAATCCGAAAACCGTTCAAGCACGGTATAGTGTGTAACCGCATGCTTTGAGTTTTTGTCGGTTACCGCCATCTTTTTTCTGTCCCTGGGATTTCTTCCGATAGGAGCGTCAACCGTACCCGTGTCCTCTTTAAAGTTTCCGTGTACAACCGCCCTGTACTCACGCTTAAAGGAGTGCTCCTTTATCTGTTCGGCAAGATGTACGTGCGAAAAATCGTTTTTCGCAACCACGAGCAAGCCGCTTGTGTCCTTGTCTATTCTATGTACTATCCCCGGTCTTATAACACCGTTAATACCTGAAAGAGAGTCTCCGCAATGATACATGAGTGCGTTTACGAGAGTTCCGTCGGGATTTCCGGCTGCCGGATGAACAACCATACCCTTTGGCTTGTTTACAACCAAAAGGTCGTCATCCTCAAAAACTATCTGCAAAGGAATATCCTGCGCCCGTGCCTCAGTCGGAACAGGTACAGGAATCTCAGCTTCAACAGTATCTCCGGCATAGACCTTTGTCTTTTTCGTAACCGTTTTTTTATTCACAGAAACAAGTCCGTCAGCGATAAGCTTTTGCGCAGCGGACCTTGTAAGGTCGGGTACGAGAGCAGAAACAGCCGTATCAACACGTTCTCCGTTCAGTTCTCCGTCAACCGTAAAAATGAAAGAATTATTCGTCATCAGCGTCCGACTGTCCCTTCTTCTCCTTCGTCTCCCTCACAATCTCAACAATAATCGAAATAACAAGAAGTACCGCACCGATTGTAACAAAAATATCCGCAACATTGAAAACAGCATAATCAACAAAAGTAAATTCGATAAAGTCAACAACAAAGCCCCTTGCAACTCGGTCAATAAGATTGCCGATTCCTCCCGCAACAACAATTATAAGTGCGGCGCACTGGAGCTTATCTTTGATTTTACCGGTAAAAAGCACCGTGAGAATAGCTATCATTATGAGCGATGTAATAACCGACAAAAAAGTCGTATTGTTACTGAGCATACTGAAAGCCGCTCCGGTGTTTTCAACGTAACGGAACTGCAGAAACCCGTCGATAACGGTCATTGTACCTACGGGTTTCAAACCGGTGAGCACCAAATACTTTGAAAGTTGATCTATAGCGACCAGCAATATAACTACCACTGTAGTTATTGCTATCATCATTATTCAGTCCTCATTTCGTTTTTTCATCTTTTAAAAAAGTTTAAGGTCGTCCTTTTTGTCCTCTGTGACCTCAAGGTCAATATCCATGTCAAGAGGCTCGTATGTAACGTTTTCGTACTCCTCGAGAGTTTCTTCATCAAACTCTCCGTCAATGTCAGCGTCGGCGTATTCGTCGGCATCCGCCTCGGTATCATCATCCGCAAACAAGTCAATACCGGAATCGATGTCTACAAAGCCCTCTTCTTCTGAAGCTGCCTTTTCCTCAAGCTCAGCCTCCGCCTCATTCTCAGGGTCTTCCTCTGATTCATTCGCAAATTCATCATTGAATTCGCCGGTGAATTCCTCTTCGGACTCGTCCTCTAAGTCTTCTGCGGATGTCTCTCCGGCTTCATCAAGCTCATCATCTGTGAGAATTGTATCTGCCTCGGCTTCAAAGGATTCAGCCTCTACCTCTTCCTCAACAAGAGTCTCTTCATCAAGCTCCGAGGTCTTTTTCTCATGCATAGCGGCAACTTCCTCAGAGAAGTCGGGAGTGAATCTTAAAAGATCCATCTGTGTTTTATAGGTATCCATGAGCTCTGCGCGCACCTTGGCAGATTCCTCTTTTATCCTGTTCAGGTATTCACGCTCTTTTTCAGCCTGCTCCTTTACGGTGTTCACCTGTTCATCGTATATCTCCTGAGCCTTTGCAAGAAGCTTCGTGGCATTTGACTGAGCGAGTTTGAGAGTTTCGTCGGCACGGTCATTCGCACCTGCAATTATTTTGTCGGCTTCTGCCCTTGCGTTTTCGATAATAGCGGATGTTTTTTCGTCAACCGCAGTTTTTGCGGCACGTACCTTCTCCTGTGCCTCCGCAAGGATGGACTCCTTCATACGCTCTGCTGTAAGGAGTGCATTTCTTATGTTGTCCTCATCGGACTTATACTCAGAGACCTTGTCGGCAAGCAGTCCGAGTTTTTTTACAAGCTCTGCGTTTTCGCGGAACATCTGCTCATAGGAATCATATACTTCCTCCATGAATTCGTCTACTTCAGAAGCCTTATAAGCATTTCTTCCGGCAGCCTGAAAATTGTTGTTTTTTATCTGCTTTGGTGTGAGCATACAATCCACTCCTCTTGTAAGTTTTGCTATAACTTAAAGTATGGGCACGCCTCTTCAAGGGGTGTGCCCATTCGAATAATCATGTCATGACTGGAAGAACATCCCGCTGTTTTCCAATTCATCAAGTAAGTCTCCCGTAACGTTTACGTTGTAAGGAGTGATGATAAATGTGCTGTTTGCGACTCTCTTGAGCTGTCCTCCGTTTGCATACGCAACACCCGAGAGGAAGTCTATAAGTCTTCTTGCAACATCTCTGTTTGCAGACTCAAGATTTAAAACAACCGTTCTCTTCTCGTTGAGATGGTCGGCAATAGCGCTGGCGTCGTCAAAACGCTCGGGCTTTGCAAGTACAACCTGCAGCATAGCTTTCTGTGGCATGTTCACAACATTCCCTCCGCTCTTACGTGGTGACGGTGCCTGATAATCGGTGTCGGCGGCATATGCGCCCGGATTTCTGCTCGGAACGTAGTTATCACCGTCATAATCATCGTAATCATCATAATCGTCCATGTCAGGGCCGTATTCATCCTCAGGCTCAAAGCCCGTAATATTCTTTATTTTGTCAATAAAACTTCCCATTTACCTGTCCTCCGGTTTTAATATTGTCTTGCTCCGAAAATAGCAGAGCCTACTCTAACCAAATTTGCACCCATTTCAATTGCCTCTGAGTAATCCGAAGACATACCCAAAGATAAAATTTGCATACATATATTATCTAATTTTTTACTGCTTATGTCAACAAATAGTTTGTCCATATCATAAAAAAACTGTCGAAGTATGTTTTTGTCCTCACATATTGGCGGAACGCTCATAAGTCCCGTAATTTTTACACTGGGAAGCACGGCAATTTCACAGCAGGCGTCATACACTTCCTCTTTCATAAATCCGGTCTTTGACTCCTCTTTGCCGATATTTACTTCAAGCAGAATATCCGTCGTTAAGCCGCGCAGAGCCGACTGCTTTGATATCTCCTTCGCAACCTTTACGCTGTCTACAGACTGAATGGTTGAGACCTCTCCGACAATTTGCTTCACCTTGTTCGTCTGAAGATGTCCTATGAGATGAACATCCACGCCGTCAAGGCAGAGGTCGTCCTTCTTTGAAAGAAGCTCCTGAACCCTGTTTTCTCCTATGAGATTTATGCCTCTTGAGATAGCGTGGTTGATGAACTCGGGAGCCACCGTTTTGGTAACGGCCATAAGCTTTATATCTTCCGATTTTCTACCGCTTTTGAGAGCGGCTTTTTCAATGTTCTCACGCACTATTTTAAGGTTTTCGTCAATCGCCTCAAAGCGCTGCTTCTTATACTCCTCATACTCATTTGACAATTTTTCCGTCATAAAGATTCTTTCCCTCCGTCACAATATTGTCGTAAAGACGAACATAACTGTCGTCGTTGGCGTCTGCACTGCTGAGGATGTAATCGTCAGCTGTATATATGATATTGAGCTTCCTGAACTCGATTATATTGCCGTTTTGTACAAACACGCCCTTTTCTCCGTCCTTGTTTACACGTATCGCCTTAGACGGAACACGCAGTCCGGTGTATGAATCCGTGATAAGCTCCGCATTTTCGTGCCGAAGCGAAGAGATATCCGAATTCATAAGGTTACAGCTGAGCACCAGAGCCGTTTTATCTCCGGTGTTTTCATTTATCGCATACACGGTAGCCTTAACGCTGTTTACCGCGGAAAACGGAAGATTTACGGTTACACTGTCTCCCACTCCGAGAGTTCCCGTCCTGTTTGCATCCACAACACACAGGAAATACCATGTAAAATCCGTAACAACCTTTCCTATTGCACCGCTCGGAACATCCTCGGCCCTGCTTTTAAGCACTCCGTATATATCGTCAACCGAGAGCGTTTTCACCTTATCGATATCCACAATTTTTTCAAGCCCGTCTGTTCCGCTTATATAATAACCCGGCGTATCGGAAATAACGCTTGAATGCTTTGAGCTCTTTTTTGACAGCTCATTATACTCCGCTTCAAGTGAACTTAACTTCTTTTGAAAATCGATATTGTTGCCCGTCGCAATTTGTCTTGTAACGACCTGGTCTCTTACATCGTCTATGCTTTCATTTATCTCCGTAAAATTCTTTTTCCAGATGCTGTTTACAAGCTTCATTGCGGACATATCTATGTTGTCGTCAAGGTCATTTATGTTGAAGGTGTAGTTATCGGACTGGCTTGAAAGCTTTTTGTACCTCTCGATTTCGGTTTCAAGCTCACGGAGTCTTGAGTATGTATCGGCGGCCTCCGTATCCGAAAAGACAACGGCAACCTCCTGATTTTTAGCAACCCTCGAGCCGTCATCCACAACGGAGATGAGAGTTCCGTCCTTCTGATTGATTATATACTTCTCTTTCCGTGCGACAAACACGTCCGTCTCAACGGTTGCCTTGACCGTGTATTCACGCGCAATCTCGGTTTCCACAGGGCTGTATGCCATTCTGTACACCTGGTACCCGATATATATGAGCAGCATAATCGCAACCGCAATTATCGCAACTTTTTTAACGGCATTTTTTTCTTTTTCGCCCATGTCATTTCTCCTTTTTCAGAATTTCGGAATCATCTACAAACCCTTCGGCACACTTAAGCTGCTCCGAAAGCGTCGGAGTCTCGTCGATGTATATCCAGTGTATGTCCGGATTTCTCCGAAACCACGTAAGCTGTCTTTTAGCGTACCTGCGTGTTTCACGTTTAAGATTTTCAATGCACTCCGGCAGCGGTGCATCCTCCAGCAGATAAGGTGCAAGCTCCTTATAGCATATCGCCTGCCTCGCCGTTTTTCCCGAGCCCTCCTTAAGATACTTTTCCGCCTCATAAAGAAGTCCCTGAGAAAGCATGATGTCAACCCGCCTGTTTATCCTGTCGTAAAGGTACTCGCGGTCTTTTGCCGTAAGTCCGATATAAACCGGATTATAGCAAGAAGGATTTTTCTTCGAGTTTTCCACCTGATAACTCATTGTATGTCCGGTCGTTTCATAGACCTCAAGGGCACGGATCACACGGCCGGTGTTGTTCGGATGAATCGACTCCGCGGCTTTAGGGTCGATTTTTTTCAGCCTTAAATGCATCTCCTCCGGACCGACCCGCTCAAGTTCGGCACAAAGCCTGTCCCGTACACGGGAATCGTTTTCACCCTCAAGAAGCTCGATATTGTTCATCACAGAATCAAGGTAAAGTCCTGTTCCGCCGACCATGACAATATTCTTTCCTCTGGAGAAGATATCATGAATAATTCTGTCCGCCTCCGCCTTGTACTTTGCAACGCTGAACGACTCATCCCGTTTAACTGTTCCTATCATATGATGAGGGATACCCTGCATCTCTCTTTTCACGGGCTTTGCGGTTCCAATCTCCATACCCTCATAAACCTGCATGGAATCAAAGGAGAGAATTTCGGCATCATAGTGTTTTGCGAGCTCAATACTGAGCGCGGTTTTACCGGATGCCGTAGGTCCTGCCACCGCTATAATCGGAATTTTTTCCGTACTCATTTTTTCGGCTTCCTCGTAACTTTCTTTTTATGCCCGGTTTCGTCAATGTAATATGTGTTTTCAAGCTGTCCCACAAGACTGTTCTTGTACGCATCGATATACTCGCGTCGCAGGGCTGCCTGCTCTTCTTTTTCCTCGTCTGTAAGACCCTCTGCCTTTGATTTGTGATAAAGCTCGTTTATTCTGTCAAACTTTGCCTGTTCCATAAAATTCATCTCCGTTTTTATAAAATTCCTCGGCAAGCTTCATAAGTGATTCGTGTTCATTCGGAACCGATTCGTCTATAACCTTTTCGAGTAAGCTGTTAAGTACTTTTCCTATTTCAGGACCGGCGGTAAAGCCTATCCCGAGCAAATCTCTTCCGGATATGTTGAGCTTTTTCAGAGAAAAGCATTCTTCCTCTGAGAGCACCTCATCGATAGATACACAAACAGCCCTTATTTCATCAAGCGGCTTTGCATATCCTGTGCTGTGAGCGAGACTGTCCCCCTCTTTCACAAGCATGATTTTCCCGAGCATACGCGGTCCGAATTTGTTCAGTCTGCGTTTGACGGTCTTTTTGTCCGGCGTCACAGGATAATCATGATAACGTACAAGCGTTACCGCGTCATTTTGAAACTGCGACGAAAGTTTAAGCCTTTTCACGATTTTTTCAACTGTCTGCGCGCCCTTTTCACCGTGACCGTAGAAGTGACCGACACCGTTTTCGTCGGTGAAAAAACAGGACGGCTTGCCGATATCATGGAGAAGTAATGAAAACCTCACCTCAGGATCCGGCTTTGAATAGCCCACCGAATAAGCCATGTGAGTATATACGTCATAAGCGTGGTGCTTGTTTTTCTGGTCAAAGTCAAAGCAGGGCTTAAGCTCCGGTATAACGACTGCAATCACGTCCCGAAACTCTATAAGAAGCTCCGTCACCCGTTTCCCCTCACCGCACAAAAACTTTATCAGCTCATCAGAAATACGCTCGGATGAAATATTCTTAAGAAGCTCACGGTTTTTAAGTATACTTTTTTTCGTGTTTTCTTCTATTTCAAAATCAAGTACAGACGCAAACCTGAGCGCTCTCATCATACGCAATGCATCCTCATTAAAACGTCTGTCCGGGTCACCGACCGTTCTTATCAGACGCGAGCGAATATCCGCCGAGCCTCCGAACTTATCAACAAGCCCACACTTTTCGCTGTATGCCATTGCATTTATCGTAAAATCCCTGCGGGAAAGATCCTCCGTGAGATCTCCCGTAAAGGAAACGCTCTTCGGATGACGGTTGTCTGTGTACTCTCCATCAGTTCGATAAGTAGTTATCTCAAGCGGCATACCGTCGATGATAACCGTAACCGTTCCATGCTTTATCCCCGTTGGAACAATCCTGAAATCCTTAAAAACCTCTGCCGTCTGTTTCGGGAGCGCATTCGTGGTTATGTCCCAATCCGACGGAGTTCTGTTGAGTTGAATATCCCTTACGCAGCCTCCGACCGTAAATGCCTCAAAGCCGGCGGCTTCCAGCTTGTCGATTGCGATAAATACTGTTTCAGGCATTTTCAGAAAATTCACGGTTTACAAGCTCCTTGTATTCGTCATAGGTTATCAGAAGATTGATTATTTTAAGCAGTGATGTCGTTGACATCTTCTCGGGAAGTTCAAGCGCTTTCAGAAGTTTTTTTCTTTTTTCCTTTGATTCGGGCTTTCCGGAAATCCCGTCCTCATAGAAGTCAAGACCGATTATTTGCCTTGATGTTTTCGTGGACTTAGACCTTTCTTCTGATTTGATTTTTTCTTCCGTCTCAAATTGTTTTTTAAGGTAGGTTTTTACTTCAAGGTCAGAAGCTGCTTCAAGCCCGGGTTTTTCTTCAAATTCGGAACTTGCTTCAAGCTCAGTTTTTGCTTCAAGTTCAGTTTTTTCTTCAAGCTCGGAATTTGCTTCTAGCCCAGAGTTTTCATTTAATTCAGTAATCCCCGCTCTTTCAAACGCAGAAATGATAACGTCCTTCGGTACACCCTCTACACCGAGCTTACCCTCAGATGAGGGCTTTGCTTTTCTCTTCTCCTTACCGTAAAGGTCAGGGATATATACATGCGTTATAAGCTCCTCGGGAATTTTATTTCCGAGGAAATTTCTTATCATAAAGCCTGCGGAATCACCATCCGTCAGAATAATAAGTCCGCGTTTTTTTGCAAGCCTTTGAAGCAGACTCTGCTTTTCTCTGTTCTTGAAGATTCCGAATCCGTCCGTCTTTATAATCGGAGCGTCTATGATAGATGAAAGCTTTATCTCGTCATACTTTCCCTCAACGACAATAACCTTATCTGTTCGGAGCATCATAAAGCCCTCACTTTACTGAGTTCAACAATGAGCTTTTCAAAGACAATTCTGTTGTCGTCAAAGCTGCTTTTCAGTCTGAAATCTGCTTCGGCAAGGATGTCAAGCGACCTTCGAAGTCCGGAAAGAGAAAAACGCTTTGCCCTTCCGGCGGCATTGTTAAGCTTAAAATCGTTCTTATACATAACGGGATATGCAGCTTTAAGGTCTGTTTTTTTATGACCGGAGTCAAAGGTCAGCTTAATACGGTACATGTCCGCATAAGTGCTTACAAGCGCACCGAGAATCATGGTAGGCTCCGTTCTTCGTTCAAAGAGCAACGAAAGTTCAAAAAAAGCCTTCCCAAAGTTGTTTGAGAGCATGGAGTCAATCATCTGAAAGGCTGTTGCCTCAAGAGACTTTACCGCAACCTTGTCGATATCCTCTCGCTTTATCTCGCTCGGTGAAAACGCGCAAACCTTGTCAATCTCGTTTATTATGTTACTCATGTCATCGCCGACGCAGGTAACAAAATAAAGTGCCGTGTCAAAGGATATGCTTCTATCCCTTTTTTCGCACTCCGAAACAACAAACTTTACGAGAGCTCGCTGGTCCCTTTTTTCAAGAGTACAAACGGCTCCGTTTTTATCAATTGCGGAAAGTATCTCCTTTGAAAGCTTAGTCTTTGTTGAAAAGCCCTTGGTATCCTGCCAAAAAACAAGCACACAGGTATCCGGAAGATCCGAAAGAAGGGCAAGCAGCTCCTCCTTTTCCGTCTCGTTTGCTCCGTCAAAATCAAAGTCATGCACAAAAACACATGATTTTTCACACATGGCGGGAAGCGCCTCTACGCAGGTGCCTATCTCCTCCGGATTTGTGTTTTCTCCGGCAAGTCTGTGAAAATTAAAAGCCTCAAGACCGGCAGGAACAACGCTGCCAGCCAAAAGAGTTGCATATTTTTGTTTGAGATAACTCTCTTCGCCCTTTATGAGATACACGGGCAGAAGATTTCCGGATTTTATGTTCTGCCAAAGGGTCTTTTCGTTAAGCTTCATTATACTTTCCACACTTTCATATATGCGTTTCAAGTATACATTATCAGGACTTATAATTCAATATTTTGTCCATTATTAGTAAATATTTTATAATCCCGAAATAATCATGAAAAATCCTCCGGCAATCATTTTTAAACCCTTCCGCCGACTATACCTCGAAGAACCTGCAAATGCATTTTAAAAAGCCCTGAAAAGGATGCTTATAACCTCGCAAGCACAAAAAAACGCTAAAGCAACAAAGACAGTAACCTTAAGTCTTATCCTCTCGCTCAGCAATGACAAAGCAATTATGAGTATGACAAAGCACACAATGAGAACGGTTGCGCCGTCATCTGCCGCCACACTCGAATACGGTATGTGCGAGAGCTTTTCGGTTACAAAATCAATAAACCTTGCCGAGACTCCGGCGACCAGAAAAACAGGGCTTGCGAAGATATTTATCCCCGGCACAAGGTCAAGCAGGACTCCGATTCCGGTAAGGAAAATCGCCAAAGAAGCTATGGGTGAAACCAGGAGATTCGCAAGCGGAGAGATAAGGGATACATCGCCGAGAAAAAGCACAATAAGCGGAAAATTCAACACAAATGTACAGAGTGAGATAAGGACGATATCCGACAATGTATTCACCCTCTGTCTTACATAAAAATTGTGAACCTTTTTTCTGATAAGGGGACGTACGGACTTTTTCATGGGAGGATAGAACAAAAATATCCCGAGGGTCGAAAAAAACGAAAGTAAAAAGCCGGTATCCCCGCAAGCAAAGGGGTTACCGAAAACTACAAGAAGCGCCGCAAGACCGAGTGAATTTATACTGTCGGAATCTCTCGTGAAAATCCTGCCGACAAAAAATATCGTCAGCATCAAAGAGGCCCGCACCGTGCTTCTGGATAGCCCTGTTACCACGGCAAACGCGAGTAAAAACAGGATTACCGCACATGATGAAAGTCTTTTCGAAGCCCCCGATCTCAGCAGTCCGCGGTATATGAGCATCCCCCAAAGCGAGCAATGAAAGCCCGATACGGAGAGCAGATGAACTACGCCCGCAGCTTTAAAATTTTCATATATGCCATCGTCTATTTCGGATTTATCTCCGATAAGCATACCGTTGAGAATTCCGGCGTATCTCTCGGCGATATATCTTTTTGCGGTCTCTTTAACATGATTCCGAATTTTATATACAAGCTCCGAAATTTTGCCAGAAAGCCCGACCTTGAGATCATCCTGTTTTTCGAGAACCGTTACCCCTGAAAAAGCGGTTGTCATAACAAAAATATCCTTTGATTTGTAATAATTCTTCATTCCGGCAGCAGCTCTCGGATCCTTCTCTTTGAGAAAATCTCCGGGTATACTCAGCTTGCCTTTAAAGGACACTCTGTCATTTATCCTGCCCTCATACGTTTTTGATGTAAGCCTCACCTTAAAGTTTCTCGGTAATTTGCCGGTTTCACTTTCAGTACCGGTTGTTTTTATTTTGGTACTTTCAGTGCCGATTTCTTCAATTTTTTCAACCGACACCGTACACACGTAAGAATCGGAAGAATTTTTTCCTGACACCTCAACAACACGCCCCGTTATGGTATAGGTTTTTCCGCAAAGGCCCGCAACAGGATAATAAATAAAGTATGTTTTCAAAAGAAAAAGCGCGCTTATGACCGTGACGGACGCAAAAACCACAGGAAAAAGCTTTTCCCGACGGGTGCTTTTGACAGCGACCGTCAAAAGAAACAGTATTGCCGAAGCAATGAGCATTATTACCGCCACCCCGTCCGAGACAAGCGAAACCAAAAGCATACTCCAAAGTGACGAAAAGCCTATGAGAAACAACGGTCTATGCATGAAAAAAGCAGTCCTTTCTTAAAGTAGGACTGCTTTTTAATCAATCAGATATTTGTAGCCGGGTATCAAGCCATCGGCATCAGCCGGGAGGCCATGTCATATCTCTTCCGCCGATGATATGAAAATGAAGATGAGGAACAGTCTGCTGTCCGCGTCTGCCGATATTTGATACAACCCTGTAACCGTCCTCGGCAATTCCCTCTGAACTTGCAATCTTCGGAATCACGGTGAAGATATGAGCAATGATATCCTTGTTTGCATCATCAATCCGGTTCACAGACTGAATGTGCTGCTTCGGAATCACAAGCACGTGTGTGGGACCCTGCGGGTCGATATCACGAAAAGCGTAGCAAATGTCATCCTCATACACCTTTGTGCTTGGAATTTCTCCGTTAACAATCTTACAAAAAAGACAATCCATAATGCATTTTTCACTCCTTATCTCAGTTTGTCAATAAAGATGGAACAAGTGGTTCTAAAACCGGTATGAAAGGTTACAACGGAAGAATTACTTTATCATTTCTTCCACTGCTTTTTCAGCTACGTTCAAGGCCTCGTCAACTCTTGATAAGTCCTTACCGCCTGCCATAGCGCTGTCAGGCTTTCCTCCTCCGTTACCGCCTGCGACTGTTGCCACGGCACGAACGATATTTCCAGCATGAGCGCCCTTTGCGATTGCTTCTTTTCCGCACGCGCAGGCAAAGCTGAGCTTTTCACCGCACACGGAAGCAAATACAGCAACAATAGACGGATCATTTTCCTTTGCGCTGTCAGCCATCATACGAAGGTCTCCGCCCTGTACGCCGTCAACTCTCGAAACAACCAGTTTTATGTCTCCTATCTGCTTTGCGTCTGAGAGCATATCCTTCGCGCTGGCGGAAGCGATTTTTGCGTTAAGCTCCTCAACCTGCTTTTCAAGGGCTTTCAGCTGAGCAGTAAGAGCAGCCGCCTTTGTGTCAATCTCGTGCATATTTGAAAGCTTCATAGCAGCGGCTGTCTTTGCAATAAGCTCGTCATCACTGTGTATGTAATCCAGCACTCCCGTGCCTGTAACCGCCTCTATTCTTCTTATTCCCGCCGCAACGGAGGACTCACTTAAGATCTTATAAAGTCCGAGCTTTCCGGTATTGTCAACATGCGTGCCACCGCAGAATTCCGTCGAAAAATCTCCCGCCTTTACAACGCGGACGATATCTCCGTATTTTTCTCCGAAGAGAGCCATTGCGCCAAGCTTTTTAGCTTCCTCAAGGGGCATCTCCTTTGTAACAACCGGGATATTTTCAAGTATTATCTCATTTACCTTTTTTTCAACCGCCATAAGCTCGTCTGTTGTCATGGCGCTGAAGTGAGAAAAGTCAAAGCGTGAAACCGTCGGGCTTACATATGAGCCTGCCTGCTCAACGTGTGAGCCGAGAACCTCACGAAGGGCTGCCTGAAGAAGATGTGCCGCCGTGTGATTGCGCATGGTCGCCTTGCGTTTTTCAATGTCTGTTTCCGCAGTAACGCTCTCGCCCTTCTTTGCAAGACCGTCAGTTACCGAACCGACATGAAGATATACTCCGTTCTGTGTTTTAACGGTATCGGTTACCTCAAAGGTAAAGCCCTCGCAGGAGATAACTCCGGTGTCTCCTACCTGTCCGCCGCTCTCGGCATAGAAGGATGTCCTGTCAAGTACAAGTGCAGCCTCTTCGCCAATGTCGGCGGTGTCAGCCTGTTCACCGTCTTTTATGATTGCAAGAACTTTTGCACTGACGGAAAAGTCCGTATATCCGACAAATTCGGTCTTGTCAAAGTCCTTTGTAACGTCGGCATTTCCCTTCCACGCCTCCGCGACAGATTTTGAGGCCGCGTCAGCCTTTGCACGAAGCTTTTGCTCCGTAAGAAGCTCCGCAAATCTTTCCTCGTCTACGGTCATACCCTTTTCATGGAGCATTTCCTTTGTGAGGTCTATGGGGAAGCCAAATGTATCCTGCAGCTTAAATGCATCCTCGCCCGAAAGGACAGAGGTCTTTGAGTTTTCAATCATCTCGGAGAGAAGCTGTGTTCCGGTATCTATGGTCTTGTTGAAGTTTTCCTCCTCCGAGCCGATAACCTTCATGATAAAGTCATGCTTCTCGACCAGGTTCGGATAAGCCTTTTCATTCTCATGTATAACAACCTCCGCAACGTCTGTAAGGAACGTATGGTCTATGCCGAGAAGTCTGCCGTGGCGGGCAGCTCTCCTTAGAAGTCTGCGAAGTACATAGCCTCTGCCCTCGTTTGAAGGCATAACGCCGTCGCTGACCATGAAGGTTGTGCTTCTTATGTGGTCGGTGATAACACGCAGGGAGATGTCACTCTTTTCATCCTCGTGGTATGAAACACCGGCAATTTCAGAAACCTTTTTCATGATGTTCTGTACGGTATCAACCTCAAATATATTGTCAACATCCTGCATAACGCATGCAAGACGTTCAAGGCCCATGCCGGTATCTATGTTCGGATGAGCAAGCGGTGTATAGTTGTTGTTTCCGTCGTTTTCAAACTGGGTGAATACATTGTTCCAAATTTCCATGAAACGGTCGCACTCACAGCCGACCTTGCAGTCGGGACTTCCGCAGCCGTACTTCTCGCCGCGGTCGTAGTAAATCTCGGAGCACGGTCCGCAGGGACCCTGTCCGTGTTCCCAGAAGTTGTCCTCCTTGCCGAGTCTGACGATATGGTCTGCGGGAACACCTACCTCCTTGCTCCATATCTCATAAGCCTCGTCGTCCTCCTCGTATATGCTGCAATAAAGCTTGTCCGCAGGAATTTCAAGAACCTTTGTGAGAAATTCCCAGGCCCATGGGCAAGCCTCGTGCTTGAAATAATCCCCGAATGAAAAGTTTCCGAGCATCTCAAAGTATGTGCCGTGGCGGGCAGTATGTCCCACGCTCTCAATATCAGGTGTTCTTATGCACTTCTGGCAGGTGGTAACCCTCTTTCTGGGCGGTGTAACCTCTCCCGTGAAGTATTTCTTCATGGGAGCCATTCCGGAGTTTATAAGAAGCAGACTCTTGTCACCCTGAGGAACAAGTGAAAAACTCGGAAGTCTTAAGTGTTCCTTGCTCTCAAAAAAGCTTAAATACTTCTCTCGAAGCTCGTTAAGTCCTGTCCATTCCATAGTTTGCGGTTCTCCTTCATAAGTCTGTATAAGTTTCATAAACGTCGATTTATAAGTAAACATTCATATAAAAATGCTTGAAATATTTTACTCTACTTGACTTCTGTTGTCAACGTATCCACCACTTTTTTAAACACGGGAGCGCAGTCCGCATTTCCCGAAGCTCCGTTCTCTTTCATGATGACGATAACAAGCTCTGGATTGCTCACGGGATACCATCCCGCAAACCATGAATGACATATCTCCCTGTCACCGTCAAACTGCCCCGTCTGAGCGGTTGCGGTCTTTCCGGCGGCAGTCACCCTTTCCGGCTTTGTATTCGGACTTTCAAGGACAACATTTTGAAGCATATCCGAAAGACTTTTACATGTACCGCTTCGTAAAACTCTTTTTCTTGTGACCGATGTTCTTGTCTGTGTGAAGCTTCCCGACTCATCCACATAACCCATAATCAGCGACGGCTCCACAAAATAGCCTCCGTTTGCTATTGTTGAAAATGCGCTTGCAAGCTGTAGCGGAGTCGCAAGGAGCGATCCCTGACCGAATCCGAGATTTGCCGTATCTATCTCCGAGCTTACCTCTGCGGAAGCCGGCAGTTTTCCCTCTCTCGAAACGACGTTTTTACACAGGGTAAACTGCGTTCCGAAGCCCATCTTTTTTGCCGTTTGCAGAATTTTATATGAGCCGAGATCTTCCGCGAGCGAAATAAAATACGTATTGCATGAGTGAATGAGCGCCTCATTCATAGAAACATTTCCGTGGGCGGTTCTTCCGTAGCATCCGAAATCCTTTCCGCCGACATTTATCACGCCTTTGCAGTCAAAAATTTTTTCCTTTGAAAGAGGTCCCTCCTCAAGAGCGGCGGCGGAGACCACGACCTTAAAGGTTGAGCCTACGGAATATGCCATGAGAGCTTTATTTACAAGCGGCGAATTCTCACTTTTAAGACTTGCGGCAACATCGAGCTGATCATAGTTCGGGCGTGATACCATAGCCCTGACAGCTCCGGTTTTAGGATCCACCGCCACCGCACATCCGCTGTTTATAAAGCAGCTGTCCATTGCATCTTCAAGAGCTTTTTGAACACGTAGGTCTATAGTTAAGACAATACCCTTTTCACTTGAATATCCGTCATCAATCACCTCTATTTCGGCACCCTTGAGATTTCGGCCGAGGGCGTCAACGTAAAATGCAGCCTTGAGCGTTCCGGCATCGTCCGAGAGATAATCGTTAAAGCTTTTTTCTATGCCGGTAACGCCGTTGCCTTCAGCGTCCAGGTATCCGACAAGGTGCTTCGCAAGCTGCTTGTCGGAGTACCGACGCTTGTAGGCTATGACCTGTGTATCCTGTCCGCCCTCGGGCCTTTGCGACAGGCGCAGGAGTACCGGATTACCCTTTGCGAGGTCCGCACGAACCTCGCGCATTTTCTCCTCACCCATATATCCCGACACAGAGTTTAATCCCTGCGCCGTCGGCTTTACAGCAACAGCATACTCATCCTGAGAGCTTACCATTCTTTCCATATTGCAGTCGTATATGATTCCCCGTGACGTTGCCACGGGGATTGTTCTGCTGTTGCTGTAGGCGGCGGTCTTTGCGAAATCACCCGCATTTACCGAAATAATTCTCACAGACAAACCGCAAAGCGCCGCAGCCACGATAAAAAACAAAACTACAATTCTTTTACCCATACAAAAACACCTCAAAGCTAGTATTGACTTTGAGGTGTTTTTAAATTCCTGAATTATGTTTTTTGAATGCTTTTTAATCTTCCCTTAAAAAATTCCTTAAGGTTGACAAGGTATTCATCAAAGGTTTGCGTATATCTTTGCACCTTTCTTATTTATCCATGAGAGCATAGCAGCAGATGCGGCAATAACTATCGCTGTTACAACGGCAAGGTATACTTCTGTGGACATCACCTTTTCACCGAAGTAGTATGCAGCGCCCATAAGGACACAAAGAATCCATCCACCGAACATTGCGACCATCACACCCACGCTCTGCTTTACGGCAATAGTTTCACTCGTCCACTTGAGGTTCGGTGATTTGAGATTGATAACAAGACCAAAAGCCGCACTGAAAATAACAAAAGCAAGCGGCAGAAGTGCAATTTCAAGACGAAGAACAGGCGACATTTTAAACACCGCTTCTACACAGATAATCGTAAAAATCATAGGTATTGCAGTAAGTATAACATGAACGTTGAATTTTGCCATAAGAGCCTGTGACGGTTTAATCGGCAAGGACTGTGCAATCCATATGTTCTTGCCCTCAAGAGATACAGATGGAGCCGTTATATCATTCATTGAAGCCATTACACAGAGTACAACTGCAAGCACCACAACAACAAGCCCTGAATTTGCACCGAACATTTCATTTACCACATCGATTACATCGCCACGCTTTATAAGAAGCGCTACGCCGGCAATCAGGATAAAGAGTGTTCCGAGTCCGCAGTTGAGCATATATGTAGGGCTTGACGTAAATCTTGCAAACTCCTTTGAAAACATTGCGCCGCCCACACTTTTAAGTTTTGCCTTTTGTGCCTTATATACTGCTTTCTTTGTTGCATTTGTGGTAGTAACAATCTTCACGAAGCTTCGTGAAAGAAGCACCCATGTAAGTACAAAGAGCAGAAGAGTAACAGCAAAACACACAAAAAGAGAAACGAAGTCTCCATCTCCGATTTTTCCTATAAAGTAAAGGATATAAGCGGATCCCTTTATCTTTTCACCGACAGCAACACTGTTATTTACCATTTTTGTGATAAGGGTATTTGCCTTGAAGTACACAAAATAGTATGCTCCGAAAAATACCAGAGAAAGTATCACAGTTATGAAACTTCTGTTTTTGAGCCTACTGCTGATTTTTGCTACCACAAAGCCCAGGGCGCATGAAAGAATAAATATGAGCAATGTAACAATTACTATTCCGAAAATCGAGCAAACAACCACGCGTGCCGTAATTTTCGTTCCCATAAGAAACTCAATTGTCATAGGAAGCATTGCCATTCCGCCGTAGAGAAGACCCATAAGGTATACCGGAACAAGTCTTGAGATAAGAATTTTCTGCGGCGGAATCGGAAGTGACAAAAGCAAATCATTGTCCTTTGCAAGGTAGAGCCCGGCAAATGTATTGAATACGCTTCCGAAAACACCTATAGCAATTGAAATGAGGAACATCATAACGTAGTAAAGCCACGAGAGTCCTACTGTCAGCATGGGTGATAGAAGATATCCGAGCCCATAAAATACTGCGCCGAAGGTTCCCATTACCAACACGAAAAACATGACAAAATACGCTATTACTTTTCCCTTTGATCTCGGTTTTCCGGTCTTTTTGTCAATGTAATATGTCTGAAAAATTTCAGTTAACTGCTTTTTTACAAGTTGACTTATCATACAAGCTCCTCCATATCACCCTCAAGCTCAAGAAATACGGATTCAAGCGATGTATCTCCCTTGACTTCCTCCATAGTACCCGATTTTATAAGCTGACCGGCTTTGATAATGGCAACCTTGTCACAGAGCTTTTCGGCAACCTCTAATATGTGAGTTGAGAAGAAAATTGCACCCCCGTTGTCGCACACCTCTCTCATCATTTCCTTGAGAAGGTGTGAAGCTTTCGGGTCGAGTCCTACAAAAGGCTCGTCCATGATTATGAGCTTCGGGTCATGAATCCAAGCCGAAATTATTGCAAGTTTCTGTTTCATACCGTGAGAATATGTTGAAACAGGCTGAGCGAAATCTCCCGTAAGTTCAAAGATATCTCCGTATTTCTTTATGCGTTCTGCGCGAATATCCGGTTCAACGCCGAATACATCGCCGATAAAATTCAGATATTTTATTCCTGTCATAAACTCATAAAGATCCGGATTATCCGGTATGTAGGCAAGCTTTTTCTTACAAGTGATAGGATCCGACTTTATTGATGTTCCGTCAATAAAAATCTCGCCTGCATCAAACTGCATTATTCCGGTGCATGCCTTTATCGTTGTAGTTTTACCAGCACCATTGTGACCGATAAAACCATAGATTTCACCGGGAGAAATATGAAGTGAAAGGTTATCAACAGCCTTTTTTTCTCCGTAGGTCTTTGTCAGATTTGTAATTTTAAGCATATATTTCTCTCCTTATGAAACTAAAACTTTTACACAAGTATCTTATGTGTTCCCATTAAATATTTGATTTTAACCTTCAGCTCTTCTTAAAATCCGGTGAACGCTTTTTCATCTCTTTACTTTCTTTTCCGTTTATTCCAACCGGACTTATCTCAACGCTTTCGTCATTTTCTGTCTTTATAACATATACCGTTCCCTTAAATATCTCCCCGAGACTTTTCACTATTTCATTTTCAGAAAAATCACATACACCGGTAGCAACAAGAACGCACATTCCATATGAAAAAATCCACATCTGCCTGAACATGTGCTCAGCCTGATCCGGCGTGGCATTGTAATCATGTATGATATACTCAATGTCCTTTCCTTTATCAAACGGTATACTTTCAAGTGCAGAAAAAAATGCCCTTTCACCGTCACCTACATTTCTTTTCATAAACAGTATACCGAAAAGAACAGGTTCATCCTTTGCGAATTTTATCCACTGCATACCGCGTTTTTTGTATGCAGGATAGTATTCATCCGCAACATTCATATATTCGATAAACTTATCTGTCGCTTTTTTCAGAGCAGCATCCTTCAACTCTCCCATGCTTGAAAAAACCGTAAAGATGGGAGAAGATGATGTTCCCAATCTCTTTCCGACCTCTCGTGCCGTAAGCGCTTCTTCACCTTCCACGCGAAGAATTTCATATGCAGCATCCACTATTTCTTCTTTTGTGAATTTCGTTTTAGGAGGCATTTTGTCTTCATACTCCTTTTTAAAAAGTCATGTCACTGAGAACAAGCATAAAAAAGTCTCACTGAAAACATCCAAAATCAGGCTTTGAATCATTACATAACATGCGTTATATAACATATGTTATTATACGCTGCTTACAGATAATGTCAACAAGGAATAACAACAATATCAGTTACAAAATAATGACAAAAAAAACAGCCTCTGATAAGAGACTGTGCTTTAAAGTGCGTTTTTTAGATTGTATCCGCTATATGACCAGACTACACTTCACCTATTTCCAGGAGATATCTGTGAAGGGCATCCTGCCACGGCGGCAAAAGTGAAAAGCCCGCCTTGGTCAGAGAATCCTTTGAGAGTCTTGAATTTTTCGGCCTTTTTGCGGGTGAATTGTACTTTTCCGATGAAACGGGATTTATCCTGAGAGTTTTTCCAGACTGTCTCACAATCTCCTCCGCAAATTCATAAAAGCTGGTAAAGCCCTCGTTTGTCGCATGGTAGACACCGTATTTTTCAGATGAAAGCATATCGCATATGAGCGGAGCCAGATCCTTTGTGTATGTAGGTGAACCTATCTGGTCCGAAACAACGGAAATCTGCTCCTTGGTATCCGCAAGGCTCAGTATCGTGGAAACAAAGTTGCGTCCGTTTTTACCGAAAAGCCAAGATACCCTTACGATAAAATACTTTGAGCAAAATCTTCTGACATCCTCTTCACCCGCAAGCTTTGAAAGTCCGTATTCATTCATAGGACCCTTTTTGTCATTTACCTCATACGGTGTGTCTCCCGTGCCGGGAAAAACATAGTCCGTGCTGATATACACCATGGGGATTTCAAGCCGGCTGCACTGCTTTGCGAGAGACCTCGTGGCGGAGGCATTCAGGTTATGACACTTAAAGTGCTCCTCCTGGGCAAGGTCAACCGCCGTATATGCTGCGCAATGTACAACCGCTTCAATTTTTTTGTGTTCAAACCACTGCAGGATAAGGCCCTGATTGGTTATGTCAAACTCCTTATGAGTAGGGGCAATAACTTCAAAGCCACGTTTTTCAAGTTCTGTGACAACGTCGCTTCCAAGCTGTCCGTGTGCTCCGGTAACAAGTACAATCATGAAGGGGCTCCTTTCCTGTTATTCACAAAAAAATTCAAGGCCGGTTCAAAAATCCGTAAATCCGTCAAAGGGCTTAAAAATCAAGCTTTATATCCTTCAAATAAGGCGCGTTTTTATCTTTTTCCGAAAGAATCGGATTCTCTACGCCCCATTCAACACCTATCTCCGGGTCGTCAAAACGGATTCCTCCGTCGCACTCGGGTGAATAGAGTTCATCACACTTGTACATGATTTCAACGTCGTCTGTAAGAGTCAAAAATCCGTGTGCAAAGCCCTTCGGTATGAAAATCTGCTTCTTGTTTTCTGCGGTAAGCTTAACGGAAATCCATTTCTTATAAGTGGGAGAATCTTTTCTAAGGTCAACCGCAACGTCGAGAATCTCACCCTTAAGGCAGGTAAGCAGCTTCGCCTGACACATGGGATTCCTCTGAAAATGAAGTCCCCTTATTATTCCCTTCTTTGAGCTGAAGGATCTGTTGTCCTGCACAAATTCGGCGGTTATTCCGGCATCCTCAAAGTCACGCCTTGAATAAGTCTCCATAAACCAGCCCCTGTTGTCACCGAATACCTTCGGCTCAACAATGAGAACTCCGTCAAGTTCAGTCTCTGATACTGTTATCATCAAAACACCCTTTATTCTCCCGTATTGTTCAGGGCATCTCTGCCCCAGATAGGACGCTCTCCGAATTTTTCCGAATAGAGTATCGCCCCTTCGGCAACACGTCTTAAGTGGTTGCCGTACTTGGATTTACCGTAGAGGTTTGCCGACTCAAGAAGAGTCTTTTTGGAAATCCAACGTGAATTGTATGCAATCTCTTCGGGAGCCGAAATAATTATTCCCTGTCCCTCTTCGAGAGTTTTTATAAAATTCGCCGCGTTGTTAAGGGCATCTACGGTTCCCGTGTCCATCCACGCAAAGCCGCGTCCCATAAGCTTTACGTCAAGGTCTCCAGCCTCAAGGTAAAGTCTGTTCAAGTCGGTTATCTCAAGCTCTCCGCGTTCGGACGGCTTTATCCTTTTTGCAAAGTCCACTACTCTGTTGTCATAGAAATAAAGTCCCGTTACAGCATAATTCGACTTCGGCTCCTGGGGCTTTTCCTCAATTGAAATGACGTTTTTCTCCTCGTCAAACTCGATAACACCGAATGCCTGCGGATTGTCAACATAATAGCCGAAGATAGTGGCCTTTGAATTTTCCGGATCCGATGCCGTTAAGGCTGCCTGTCTCAGTATATGTCCAAGTCCGTTTCCGTAGAAGATGTTGTCTCCGAGAATCATGGCAACGCTGTCATCACCTATGAACTCCTCACCTATCAGAAACGCCTCGGCAAGTCCGTTCGGAGCCTCCTGTACGGCATATGAGATGTTGAGTCCGAACAGTTCACCCGTCCCGAGAAGGTTTTCAAACCTCGGAGTATCCTCGGGAGTCGAGATAATAAGAATATCCTGTATACCTGCAAGCATCAGCATAGAAAGCGGATAAAAAACCATCGGCTTGTCATATATGGGAAGCAACTGCTTACTCGTTACTCTCGTAAGCGGATAAAGTCTTGTTCCGGAGCCACCTGCCAGAATAATTCCTTTCAAGTAAACACCTCATTCTGTAAAATTCAGATATATCATTTGTAAAATTTAAATGTGTCAAGCAAAATATCGCTCATATATTTTACAACGTATACACAATTAAGTCAAACAGGACGTTGAGTTTTGACGGTTTTTGTACTATTATACTGGTATTACGCTCGGATTAAATAAAATGAAAGAAAGCTGTCTGGTTTTAGATAAATATAAAATCATTAAACATGAATAATTGATTTTCGCCGATAAAAGTCACGTCAAAATCAATAATCGATATATCTGATAAGTACAAAACGGAAAGTACAAAACAGACGCAAACAGCAAAATCATTTAATCATAAAAACGGTAAGCAAAAAGGAGTAAAAATGAAAGCTGCAATTTTAGGAGGCGGCGCGTCAGGTCTCGCCTGCGCCATAAAGCTTAAAAATCTTATGAGTGATGCCGAAATCACCGTATTCGAAAAGCTTCCCCTGCCCGGAAAGAAAATTTCCGCGACGGGTAACGGGCGTTGCAACCTTTCAAATTTTAATATGAGCAGCGACTTTTATAACGGTGATAAAAAAATCACAGACACCGTTATAAACAATTTTTCAACAATAGAGTGTATGAGATTTTTCTCGGATCTCGGCATGAAGCTGCGAGACGAGGACGGAAGACTTTACCCGTACTCGATGAATGCAAATTCCGTCAGGGATACACTTGAAATAGAACTCAAACGTCTCGGAATAACGTGCGTTACAGACTGTAAGGTTCAATCACTTGACAGCTGTGAAAACGGATACATCGTCAACAAAAAAGAACACTTTGACACATGTGTTTTAGCTTTGGGCGGAAAAGCCGCAAAGGCTCACGGTACAGACGGAGACGGCTATAAACTACTGAAAGAGCTCGGAATACGATACGAGCCTATTTCCCCCGCTCTCGTTCAGATAAAGACGGAGGAAAGATTTGTTAAAGACATGCACGGCTGCCGCTTCCACGGAGTATTGTTTCTCCGTGACGAAAGGGATACGGACGACACACCGATAAAATACGCTGAGGGAGAATTACTCTTTACCGAATACGGCATCTCAGGAATACCCGCCATGCAGCTTTCGGGAGACGTTGCAAGGATGACTGCACGCGGAGAAAAGCCAAAGCTCAATATTTGCTTTACACCGGACCTCGGTCTGTCAGACATAAACAACTACCTCGGCAGACAGATTGACAGATACGGAGAAAACTGCGGGCCGGAGATTCTTTACGGAATAATGAGTAAAAAAATCGCCGAAACCGTTTTTCGTATTTCCGACGGTGACATAAATAAAATTGCGCTGAATATTATCTCCCTTCCCCTGACCGCAATCGGCACGAATTCGTGGAACGACGCTCAGGTCACACGCGGCGGAGTCGGGGCGGAAGAGCTGAAGGACGGCTCGCTTGAAACAAAAAAACACGAAAACCTCTTCATCTGCGGCGAGCTCCTGAACGTTGACGGTCTTTGCGGCGGCTACAACCTCCACTTCGCATGGGGCTCAGGAATAAAGGTCGCAGAGGAAATTGCGGAAAAACACGGAATTGAAATTGTAAGGGAGATTTTTGATTAATGATAAGAATCAATGAGATAAAGCTGCCCATAGACCATACGCCGGACGAGCTTAAGCTTGCGGCGGCAAAAATGATAAAGGTACGGGCAGAGGATATCCGCGAAATCTCCGTTTTCAAGAGATCAATCGATTCGCGAAAAAAGAATGAAAACATCTACTTTGTATACACGGTCGATGTATCCGTAGACGGAAACGAAGACAAAATCTTAAAAAGATGCGATTCCCGCAGAGTCGGCGAATCGGAATTTTACGAGTATGTCCCCGTTGAAAACAAACGCAAGTCCCACTTTCGTCCTATAGTCATAGGCTTCGGACCTGCAGGTATGTTCTGCTCCCTTATGCTTGCAAGAGCAGGACTTAAGCCTATAGTGCTTGAACGGGGAAACGATGTTGACACCAGAACAAAAGACGTATATGACTTTTGGAGCACAAGAAAGCTTAACACTAATTCCAATGTACAGTTCGGCGAGGGCGGTGCCGGTACATTTTCGGACGGAAAGCTTACGACCGGTATCAAGGATAAAAAACAACGAAAGATATTCACCGAATTCATTCATTTCGGCGCACCCGAGCAGATACTCTACTCAAACTATCCTCATATCGGGACCGACAAGCTTGTGGATGTAGTAAAAAATCTCCGAAACGAGGTTATTTCGCTAGGCGGAGAGGTACACTTCGGTTGCAGACTCACCGACCTCATAGTTGCCAATAATTATATACACGGAATCACATACGAGGACCTTAACGGATGCAGGACGGATATCGAGACAGATACCGTTGTTCTTGCCATAGGTCACTCTGCAAGAGATACGGTTGAAATGCTTTATTCAAAGGGAATCACCCTTATGCAAAAGCCTTTCTCCGTGGGTGCCAGAATTGAGCACCCACGTGAGATGATCGACCGTGCGCAGTACGGAAAATTCGCCGGTCATCCGGCACTCGGTGCCGCAAACTACAAGATGGCATGTCATCCCGAGCACGGTCGGGGCGCATACACCTTCTGTATGTGTCCCGGAGGCACGGTTGTCGCTGCCTCAAGTGAAGAGAACATGCTGGTTGTAAACGGTATGAGCGAATATGCCAGAGATAAAGAAAATTCCAACTCAGCGTTGCTGGTCGGAATTGAGCCTGAGGACTTCGGGAGCTCTCATCCGCTCGCAGGTATGCACCTGCAGCGCAGGATAGAGAGCGCCGCATTTTCTCTCGGAGGCAGCGACTATACCGCACCCGCGCAGCTTGTCGGCGATTTTCTGAAGGATACGCCGTCAAAACGTCTCGGCGCGGTGCGGCCCAGCTGTCCGACCGGAGTAACTCCGTCGGACATACGCAAAGTCCTGCCGAAAAAGGTTACGGATACGATGGCTTCCGCCATCCTCAAAATGGATGAAAAGCTGCAGGGCTTTGCCCTCCCCGACGCCGTACTGACCGCCCCCGAATCACGTTCGTCGTCGCCCGTGCGAATCCTTCGCGGCGACTTCTACGAATGTTTTCAGGGTGAAAACGTTCTCGGGGGCGTCTATCCGTGCGGCGAGGGAGCCGGCTACGCGGGCGGAATCGTCTCCGCAGGCGTCGACGGTATCCGCATAGCCGAAGCCATCCTTACGGATGAACACGACTATTGACTTGAATGGTAAAAGTATTTATAATGAAAACGAAAGGTAAATCAAACAGACGGTTTGCCGGAAACGTTGGATTATAGAATAATCGCCCTGTTACCGGCAGGGCGGTTATTTACGTTTTCTTACGACTATAGAAATCGTATAAATCCCTATATGTAAAGTTATACGCATAAGCATCACCTCGCCTTCGCTTGGTGTGCAAACCGCCTGCCGTCCTGATTCACCTTTCCCGAATATTATACTATGTAGCACATTTGTTCGTCAATCGAACAAACGGTGCTTTTTTGTGTGTTTACAGAAGATTTTCAAACAAGTATAAATCAAAAAAAGATCACCCTGCCGTAGGCAGGGTGATTGACTTTTATTAAGTATTTTTTGAAACAGATTCTAGATTTATCCACATTGCAGGCCTTACAGCATTGTCATCATCAGTTACAAGTTGACCATTATCACTTATTTTACCGTCAAACAAAACAACTTTTGTATGCAAACTTGTTCTCGCTGAATCTCTAAGCCACCACCAACAACTTCCATCATTATTTGATTGTGCGCCTTTCATTGTAGCATAAGAAGTGACAAAGCCCACCCTATCAGAGTCAATAGGTAAATACTTGTATACCTCGTCCTCACTTAGCAAAAAAATCTTATCGTTTAACGTTTCACTCTCAACAGATAAAATTACACTATTTTTTTCATTTTCCTCTGAAAAGGCGCAATCATAGAAATCAACATTTAACCATTTTCTCAACGACGATTTCTCCCAATTGTCGTCAGTAATAATAGTGGAAAACGGTTGAGAATCTAAACAATATTTCGATAAAACCAATGCTTTATCTTTTTCTAATATAATCCATTCAATTATATCTTTTTCATTACTATTTTTTTGATAATACTTCCCAAAGAATATACTATTGCCAACTTGAAGTATTTCAGGATGACTGTTCGACAATTTATAAAGTTGTTCTTTTGAGTCTTTATAATTATCAAGTTCCATAAGAGCTGTATATGCATCTTCATAATTACCTTTTTCAATATCATTGATAGCAGATTTATACTTCATATTTGGCAAAATCACTTTGATGGACACAAATAATATCACTCCAACAACAAGAGCAGAAACAAGTAATATAATTAACATTTTACAGAAACAGGGGTTGAAATTGTTTTTTCTAAAAGCAAGTTTTCACCGCCTTTTACAAAAATGATATGTTCTTTTCCTCGACTAGCAGCAACACAAAAAATATTTCTAAGAATTTGATAAGATTGCTGCGTATTGTTTATTCGAGCATTCCAGTATTCTTCGGTAAAGTCGAATACAATACATATTGGTCTCTCTAATCCTTTACTACTATCAAACGTTGTAAAAATTGCAGATGTTTTTTTAGGATCAGTTGCACCTCCAGAGTCTTTTTCTCTAATACTTGCGTATACTGTCTTTTTGTTGAATTTTTCAGGATATTTTGATTCTAATTCGTTTAGAACAGAGGTCATTTCACCTTCTCTTTTTCCAAGACATAAAATATTCTCCGGCTTTTGCGATGATAAAAAATCTATAATTTGAGCTAATGTCAATTTTTCAACTATGCAATTTTGATTTACACCTTCAATTTTTTTCTCCCAAATGCGTCCAAGAGTTTCCGCAATGTTTTTTGAAAGTCTGAAACATTTTGTAAATTCGAGACAAACATAGTTATCGAGAAATTTGTTTATAAAATCCGAAACATCAAGAGTTGTTTTATCATATATTTTTTGATTCATATCGCCAACTGCAATTATTTGAATACCAGAACATGATTTTTTTATATATTCGAGCATTTCAGCGAGTTCAAGATCAATATCTTGATATTCATCCAGTATGAGAACATCATAATTACCTATCGTTGGTTTTACCGCGTTGAATTTTTGAATAAGCTCTGAAATTCCCGAGGAAATGCCGATTTCTTTCAAAGAAGTATATGCAAATCCATGATAATTAGTAACTGTAACATTTTCTGATGTTATTTTTGATTTTGCATCTAATTTTAAAAGACGATTATATGTCAAATACAATATGTTTAAATCAGGAGACATTTTGTTACATAACATCTGTATGGCGGTTGTCTTTCCACTCCCTATACACGCATCTACAAGGATGTTATTACCCTGAATAGCTTTAGAAATAAAAATTTGCTGTTCATCTGATAAAATAATATTGCGGTCTTCCATATACACTTCATCACCAACTTTAATTTTATAATTGGGATTTTCAAACCTTTTGTGTAACATTATAACACAAAGATAAAGAATATAAAATCTACAGTGGGATTTTTATTTTTTAACCCCCGTGGGGGCTTAAAAAGATTTTATCCGCTTGCTATAATACGAAGTGTCGACAAGTTGTTTCCAAGCTGCCGAAAATCGGAAACAATCGGTAAAATTTTTTCGGCAGGTTAATAAACCATTGCTAAAAAATATTAAGGGAGAAAAAGATGAACAGTTTCAAGAGAATATTAAGTCTTTTACTCGCGGTTGTTATGGTTCTTTCACTCGCCGCCTGCAAAAAAACAGACAACAAGGACAACAGCAAAAATAAGACAAAGTCAACGCTCGTATACGGCAGCGGCGACTACACAAGAATCAATCCGGCAATGGATGAGCACGGTGAGATAAACATACTCATCTTCAACGGACTTACCGCACACAATGAGAAAAATGAAGTTGTTCCGGGTCTCGCTGAAAAGTGGGAATATGACGAAGCAACATACACATACACCTTCCACCTTCGCGACGGAGTGAAGTGGCAAGACGGTAAGCCTTTAACAGCGGAGGATGTAAAATTCACCATAGAGGCAATAAAGAATCCTGAAAACGGTTCCGAAAATGCACCGAACTTTGATGAAATCGAAGAAATAAAAGTAATCGACAAGAATACTGTTTCCTTTAAGCTCAGCGTCCCCAACGTTGCTTTCCTTGACTACATGACTATGGCTATTCTTCCGGAGCATTGCCTCAAGGGTGAAGACATGCAGGAGTCGGATTTCTTCAAAAAACCAATCGGAACAGGCCCGTACAAGATTGAGAAATGGGACGAGGGTCAGGCTATAACGCTCGTAAGAAATGACGACTATTTCGGAAAGAAGCCTGCTATAGAAAAAGTTATCTTCAAGATTGTGACCGATGACAACGCAAAGGCACTTCAGCTCAAATCAGGCGAGCTCGACCTTGCAATTCTCACACCGAAGGATGCACAGGATTTCAAGGATAACAAAGACTATACCTGCTATGACATGAAGACCTCCGACTACAGAGGAATCCTGTTCAACTTCCAGAATGACTATTGGAAGACAAACAGAGACATCATCCCGGCAATCTGCTACGGAATAGACAGAGACGCCATCATAAAGACCGTTCTTCTCGGTCAGGGAATGAAGGCATACGGTCCTCTCCAGAGAAACATCTACAACAATCCGAACGTTGAAAAATACGACTACAGCCCGGAAAAGGCAGAAAAAGTCCTTAAGGACGCAGGATGCGTAAAGAAGGATGACGGATTCTATTACAGAAACGGTGAAAAGCTCGGCTTTACGTTAAGTGTCGGAGCCGGAGATCAGGTAAGAATAGATATCGCTCAGATCGCTGCACAGCAGTTAAAAGAAATCGGTATTGACGTAAAGGTTGACATACCCGCAAAGGTTGACTGGGCAGGACAGATGGCTTACCTCATAGGCTGGGGCAGCCCATTTGACGCCGACGATCACACCTACAAGGTATTCGGCACAGGCAACGACGCAAACTATTCGGCCTACTCAAACAAGCTTGTTGACAAGTATCTTACCGAGGCACGCAGCACATCCGACCCGGCTAAGAGAAAAGAAGCATACGATAATTTCCAGATTGAGCTTGCAAAGGATCCGGCATATGCATTCATTTGCTATATCGACGCAAACTACGTTGCAAGGTCAAATATTAAAGGAATAACTCCGGACACAATAATGGGACATCACGGTGTCGGTATTTTCTACAACATCTGTGACTGGACCATCAAATGAGAGTTGGGTTTTTAAGTGACTGACAATAACATATTTGAAGTCGAAAACTTAACAGTTAATTATAAGACACCGCACGGCAAGGTACATGCCGTGCGGGATGTTTCGTTTACGCTGAAAGCCGGAGAGATACTTGCAATCGTCGGTGAATCGGGCTGCGGAAAAACCGCATTGTGTAAGGCAATTACAAGACTTCTTGCCGATAACGCGGAAATAGTATCCGGCAGTGTGATTCTTGACGGAAAAGACATAACTCACTTGTCGGAGCGTGAAATGAGAAAAATGCGCGGCAGTGAGTTCTCAATGATTTTTCAGGATCCTATGACTTCACTCAATCCCACAATAAAAATCGGCGAGCAAATTGCCGAGGCAGTACGCAAGTCTCATCAAGGAATAAGCAAAAAAGACGTAAAAAAACGAGCTGTCGAGCTCATGGAAGCTGTCGGAATCGACAGAGCAGAAGAGCGCTATAACCTCTACCCGCACAACTTTTCAGGTGGAATGAGGCAGCGCGTTGTTATAGCCATCGCACTTGCCGGCGAGCCGAAAATAATCTTTGCGGATGAGCCGACCACAGCCCTTGATGTAACGATAGAAGCACAAATTCTTGACCTGTTGCTTGAGGTTCAGGAAAAACTTCATATCGCCATCGTCCTTGTTTCACACGACCTCGGTGTAGTCGCAAAGGTTGCCGACAGGGTTGCCGTGATGTATGCCGGAAAAATAATCGAAATCGGAACCTCTGAGGAGATTTACTATGACCCGCGTCACCCCTACACATGGGGGCTTATGAGAGCCTTACCCGCCTTTTCAAACAGTGATGAAGCACTGTATACCATTCCCGGTATGCCACCCACTCTCACGGAAATTCCAAAGGGTGATGCGTTTGCGCCGAGAAATGAGTTTGCATTGCCGAAGGATTTTTCAGAAGAGCCTCCCATGTTCAAAGTAACTGATACACACTATGCCGCAACATGGTTGCTCGAGGACGGCGCACCAAAGGTAGAAGTCCCGAAATTCGGAGGTAAGAAGAGATGAGCGAAAAAATCCTTGAAGTAAACCACCTCTCGCATTCCTTTCCCCTCTCGAAAAAAACGAGAATAAAGGCTATTGACGATGTATCCTTTTTTGTAAACAAAGGTGAAATCTTCGGCCTCATAGGTGAATCCGGCTCCGGAAAATCCACCGTTGCAAGGTGTATAATGAATATCTGTACACCTACAGACGGTGAGATACTCTATGACGACATAAACATATGTGATAAAAAGCAGTTTAGGAAAAATAAAAAGAGACTGCAATGTGAAAGACAGATTATCTTTCAGGATTCATCCTCTTCCCTGAACGGACGAATGAAGGTTTCCGACATAATCGCGGAGCCGCTTAAGATAAATCATATAAAAACGCCCCGCAAAAATGCGTATGAAGAAGCAAAATTCCAGATGTCGTATGTCGGTCTTGACGAGGGTTTTCTTGACAGATATCCTCCGGAGCTTTCAGGCGGTCAAAGGCAGAGAGTCGCTATTGCACGCGCCCTCTCCATGGAACCGAAACTGCTTGTTGCGGACGAGCCCATAGCCTCGCTTGACGTATCTATCGGAGCGCAAATAATAAATCTTTTCAAGCATCTTCAAGAAGAGCACGGGTTTACCTTTATATTCATCGCACATGACCTTACTATGGTTGAATACCTGTGTGACAGGGTCGGAGTTATGAAAAACGGAAGACTTGTTGAGGTCGGAACGGTAGATGAAATCTTCAACAAACCTCAGCACGAGTACACAAAAGAGCTTATCAATGCAATACCCTACCCCTGTCCGAAGCGCGCAAGGCACGAACTACCCGAATTTGAGGTGAACAGCCATGAAAGCCATGAATAAGTTACTTAAAATCCTCAAACAAATCCTTATCGTAGCAGTAAGTCTCTTTATTCTTTCCCTTGCGGTCTTTATCATTTCAAGACTTGCACCGGGAGACCCGCTCATCTCCTACTACGGTGACCGCACGGAAAAAATGAGTGTGGAAGAGCGTGAATTCGCTATGGAAAAGTTGGGTCTTAACGACTCAATCCCTGTACAGTATACGCGCTGGCTCAAGCTCGCACTTACAGGGGATTTCGGAATTTCATACAAGTACAAGCAGCCTGTTTCAGATGTAATCGCAAGCAGACTTCAAAATACATTGACCCTCGGAGGAATCGGATTTGTTATTCTTTTCGCGCTTGCACTTCTCCTCGGAATCCTGTGTGCATGGCACGAGGACAAATGGCTTGATAAGCTGATATGCAAGGTCGGCACGATTTCAAGCTGCGTCCCTGAATTCTGGTTTTCGCTGCTGCTGATTCTTGTATTTTCCGTTACTCTGCGGTGGCTTCCGAGCAGCGGCGCTTATGATATCGGCATGGAGGAAGATATCGGAAACCGAATACTTCATATGATACTACCTCTTACGGTCATAGTTACGGGACATCTTTGGTACTATGCATATATGATAAGAAATCTGCTTCTTGATGAGATAAGATCCGATTATGTACTGCTCGCAAAATCAAAGGGTCTTTCAAAATCCGAAATCATCAGAAAGCACTGCATACGGAACATTCTTCCGGCATATTTCAGTATAATGGCTATTTCGGTGCCTCATGTAATGGGCGGAACGTATATCGTTGAGGCCGTCTTTTCCTATCCGGGAATAGGAACACTTTCCTATGAAAGCGCACGTTATCACGACTACAATCTTCTCATGCTAATATGCCTTATTTCGGGCGCAGTCGTTATTCTCTGCAACATGATAAGCCAGTCGGTAAACGAAAGCCTTGACCCGCGCATGAAAACCGAAGCAATCACCGAGGATGCGGAGGTGATTGCGCTGTGAAAATAAAAGAAAAACTCAGACAGATAAAGAAAAACGACTTTCCTTTTTTCTCAACCGTACTGCTTTTCCTTATCATTATCGGTTGTCTCCTTTCGGAGCTTATAATGACAAAGGATCCGACCTACCTTGACCTTGCAAACTACAGCAAGGCTCCCTGTAAGGAATTCCTTTTCGGCACGGATACGCTCGGGCGAGACATCTTTTCGATGATATGGTACGGAGGCCGTATATCCCTGTTTATAGGTATGGTTTCAACTGTCATTTCAACGGTGATTGCCGTGGTTATCGGCTCACTTTCGGGACTTGCTCCAAAGTGGCTTGACACTCTAATAATGAGGTTTACGGAAATTTTTCTGAGTATACCGAGCCTACTCCTTGTTGTCCTTATTCAGGCAATCCTCGGAACGGCAAATGTTCTCAGCCTCTCTCTCGTAATAGGTATCACCAGCTGGACAAGTATCGCAAAGGTTGTACGGACAGAGGTTTTAAAGCTGAGAGCCTCGGAGTTTGTAGTTGCCTCAAGGACTATGGGCGGCGGATTCTTCCATATACTCAGGAAGCACCTTGTCCCGAACTTTTTTTCATCTATCATGTTTATGGTTGTTATGAATGTTAGGAGCGCAATAGTTACTGAGTCAACTCTTAGTTTCATGGGAATAGGACTTCCAATTGAGATTATCTCCTGGGGAAGCATGATTTCACTTTCGGAAAAAGCTCTCCTCTCAGGTTACTGGTGGATAATAATAATCCCGGGCGTTTTCCTTGTAGCAACACTTCTTTGCATAACCGCACTGGGAAATTATTTCAGAAAAAATTCAAACAAGCAGCACAGCAATTTATGATGACAAAATGGCCTTCCCGTGTTACCGGGAAAGCCATTTTCTTTCGGAAAAACTTACTTCATGCCTTTTTCGTAAGACTCGATCATCTTTTTAACCATCTGTCCACCGATAGATCCGGCCTGCTGTGAAGTAAGGTCACCGTTGTAGCCCTGCTTTAAGTTAACACCAACGTCTGATGCTGCTTCCATCTTAAAGCGGTCAAGCGCTTCTCTTGCGCCGGGTACAACACTCTTATTGCCCTTCATTTCATTTACACTCCTTAAAACTTTTCGGCGTCTGCAAAAATATTGTGGACAAAAACGAATCCTTTTATTAAAGTGAATTTTTGCCAACATAATATTTGCAAAGACAGGAAAAATTGAAATGACTGATCTGGAAAAACAAAACAGTCCAAAACAAAAAGACTTTGCAAAGCAATAAACACAGAAAAGCGTTGAGATATTTAATCTCAACGCTTTTTCATTTATTTTTATAATCGGCTGTTTTCAGTTCCTTTACGGCAATGACTATAGCAAACAAGCCTATTGCGACAACAGCTGTGGAAATGGACATGAGCGTTCTTGCACCGAAGGTGTCAATGATATATCCGCCCGTGACACTTACAAAAATACTTCCTACCGTTATCATCGCCGCAGCAAACGCCTGCCCCTTTACGGCATCCTCATCCGGTATGGTTTCGTTTACATACTTTACTATAGCCGGAGAATAAAGAGCAAAGGATGCAAGCTGAAAGACATGTGCAAAATACATGAATGCCATGTTTTGTGCAACAGCTATGAGTGCAGTTTTTACGACAAAAAATACAGCGGACACTATCAGGAGCTTACCGGAACCGAATTTTTTTGAAAGCTTATCATAAAAAATCATAGCCGGAATCTCAAGCAAAGCCGTGAAGCCGAGAAGAAAGCCGAGATCCGACTCATCTCCGCCAACGGGCATTATCACCTGCAAATAAAAATTACCTAGCGCATTGTGGGCAAAAAATATACACGCAATTCCGAACATAAGAATCGTAAAAAGCTTATACTTTTTAAGGAAAGCATGTGCGCTTACCGCCTTTTCATTGTCGGCAAACACGACCTTATGTTCATCACCCTTTGAAAGATGCTTTTTATGAAGAACCTTTGAAACAGCCGCAGTGACAATTACGACCCCAGATGCCACTATCCCACCCCAGAGAATCGTATCCGAGCCGTATTTTTTTATTACAAGTCCCATGACAGTGCACAAGAGTGCATATGACAGCGATCCTGCCGCCCTGCATACACCGAAGTTTATCCTGTACCCCGTCTCCTCAAGGTAAAACCACACAGCTGAGATAAACGACTGCATGGAAAAGAAAAGTGCGATAAGAACCGAAAAAAGAATTGCAGCCAATATACTGCTTTTCGGTACAGCGATAATAACTGCCATTGAAGCAACGGAAATCGACGCAAGAAAAATTATGACGTCGGACGCACATATTTTTTTACTTTTATCCGTTATCTCCGCTGCGAGCGGTTGAATAATTATCGCAAGGATATTTCCGACGGCAAATACGAACCCTATAACCGTACTGGAGTAACCTCTGTCAAGAAGAAACGCGGATGCGAAGCTTATGACTATACTGCATATCATCCAGTATGCGGCCTGTATGGAGCCGTAGTTTAAGTTCAGCTTTGTTTTTGTTTTCATACTTAACCCCAAAGCTCCGAAAGTCTCGGAACAATTTGTTTTTTACGTGACATAACCTTCGGGAGAAATACTTCATTTTCAGTCGGCATTACATTGTACGCCTGAGAAATGGTATCTTCATCTCCGAGGAAAAGCAGGTACGTTCCCTCTCTCAAAACGTCCGTTATCATAAGCAGGATAAAGTCATAGTTTTCAAGTTTTTTCTTGCGAGCCATTTCATTTAGGAACTCCTCCTTGCGTTTAAGGAGAGTCTCTGAGCTCAGCGATGTAATCTGTGCAATACCGAGCTTGTATCCGGCAATATGGAATTCCTTAAAATCAGAGTACATAAACTCCTCAACAGGTTTGTCGGCAGATGCCTCTGACGAGAACATTACATTGCCGAGGTCCGTGAGAGAAATCTCCGCAAGCTTTGCAAGATACTCCGCAAGGTCAATATCATACCGGGTGCAGGTCGGCGACTTGAACATGACAGTGTCGGAAACTATTGCGGCGGCAAGAAGTCCGGCGATTTTCTTTTCGGGGACAACGCCCTTTTCCCTGTACATGGTTGCTATTATGGTTGCCGTGCTTCCGAGCGGCTCGTTTCTGAAAAATATCGGAGAGGCAGTCTGTATGTCGGCAAGCCTGTGATGGTCGATTATCTCAAGAATTTCCGCTTGCTTAAGACCCGGAACAGACTGAGAAAGCTCGTTGTGATCAACCAGGACGACTTTTTTTCTGTTGGGTCTGATAAGGTGATAACGCCCGATACAGCCTACCACGACATCCTTTTCATCCAGTACCGGATAGGAACGAAAACGGGTGCGGAGAACTACGTCCTTGACGTCATCGATATAATCCGTAAGGTGAAAATGGCATATCTCATCCTTACAGCATATACTCTCTATCGGCTTTGACAAAAGTTCCGATAGTTCACATGTCAGAAGGGATTCCTTTTCGTTTTCGTATACAAAGTCCATGACATACGAAGCGATATCTCCGGACGTAAGCATTCCGAAAAGATGTCCGTCTGCGTCAACGACCGGTATTGAGCCCCTGCCCGACGACTTGAGCATCTCCCATGCCTTGTTGACGGTAACATTTCTCCCGAGGGTCGGCTTTATGTCAAACTGAAGGTCGTGAACCTGCGTCCTTACATTGGTTATAAGGGTCGGAGGCGCAACATCAAAGAAGTCGAGAACCGCCTGTGTTTCATCGCTTATGTTGCCGAGGCGGGCAGAGATATACTGCCTGTCACCGAGTGCATTTCTAAGCGCAGAATATGCTATTGCAGATACTATAGAGTCTGTGTCCGGGTTCAGGTGACCCGTAACATAAACAGGATCCATACAATCACCACTGTCTGAAATAAGATTTACCGTAACTTTGCCTCAATCGGGAAATTACATGTGTTTATCTTACAACAAAACCGTTTGTAAATCAATGACATGCAGTGTATACTGTACATATGAAAAACTTATCTGAAATTTTAAGTCTCTTTGAGTATAAGGTTCTTTGGCCGGCAACATTTTCGCTTTGCAAAATGGGCAGTAAACCGGACGGGAAAAGGATACTCTTTGCAGACCCTTATGAAAAAGACCTTACCGAAAATATGATTCCGGTTTACGCTGCCCTTTCCGCAAAGGGCGGCTATACGCTCGTAAAATGCTTTCCGAAAAGCACGGATAGGATTCCGAAGGTTCCGCTGTTGCCGGCAAAAATAAGGGCGGCGGCGAAAAAGGTTTATGTACGCATTTTGCGCAGTTTAAGTTACATGAGATTTTTAAGGGAATACGCAAAATGCGGAACGCTTTTCATAAGCGAAAGCTATCTCCCCGCATACGCCGTTCGCCGCCCGCACGGCACAAACGTGGTGCAGCTGTGGCATGGCTGCGGCGCATTCAAAAAATGGGGATATTCAACGCTTGATAAAACATTCGGTGCAAACGACCGCAGCGCCGCAGCATTTCCCATGCACAACTGCTATACGCTTGTGCCTGTAACGAGTGCGGAAGTAATTCCGCACTACGCCGACGCTTTTCGGACAGACAGCGGCAGCATACTGCCGCTCGGTGTTCCGAAAACCGACGTGTATTTTGCCGCCGGTTTTTCACCGTCGGCAAAAGCCGCTTTGTTCTCGGCTCATCCCGAGCTCCCTCGAAATAAAAAACTCGTCCTCTATGCTCCCACCTTTCGCGGTAACACCGTAACCTCCGCCCAAAGCGGCCTCGGAATCGATTTTATTTCAATGAAAAATACCCTTAATGATGATTGTATATTGCTTTTGCGGCTGCATCCTTTTGCAAGGAAAGATATTTCAATCCCAAAGGAAGTTAAGGATTTTTGTTTTGATATCTCAGACGTGGAAACATACATCGCCCTGGGCTCGGCGGATTTACTCATAAGCGACTATTCATCGATTATTTTTGATTATTCGCTCCTTGAAAGACCCATCGTATTTTTTGCTTATGACCTTGAAAAATACATAAAGGAACGTGACTTTTATTATCCGTACAATAAATTTGTTCCCGGTCCCGTTGTCAAAACACAACATGAGCTTGAGTCGGAAATAAAAAAGGAGCTTTCCTCTTTTGACAACTCAAAGGTAACCGACTTCAGAGAAAAATTCATGTCGGCGTGTGACGGAAAATCAACCGAAAGAATACTTACGCATCTCGGGCTCAACTGATTTTCAGCAAAAAGATGTATATTTTTCTATAGATTCACGTTATAATTAAAGTAACCCGACACATAAGCAATTACCGAAAGGAGTTTTTATTATGGCATATTGCAGAAATTGCGGCGCTGAAATTGACGAGAACGTCAAGTTCTGTCCTGCTTGCGGAAAACCTACGGGAGTAGAGACAAAATCAGCCGAAGACAAATTCAAAGAAATAACCGATACAAAGGATCACACAAATGAGTATACTCCCGAAGATATCGAGCAGAATAAAATAATTTCTCTCTTTTCATATCTCGGAATTCTCATTCTTGTACCTGTTTTCGGCGCAAAGGATTCGCCGTATGCTCGTTACCACATAAACCAAGGCCTTGCTCTTTTGATTCTTGAGGTTGCATTTAACTTCGTATTCGGAATCCTTGACTTTGCTTTGGCAAATGTTACATTCTTCGGACCCTTTATTGCAGTACTCTCTTCTGTCGGAAACATCGCTATCCTTGCGCTCATTATCCTTGGCATTTACAATGCCGTAACCGGCAAGGCTAAGGATCTTCCGCTCATAGGAACGTGGACCATCCTTCCGAAAAAAGATTAAACGGTTAAATCCGTATAAAAACTTAAAAAGGACTTTGAACCGTTTCGGCTTCAAAGTCCTTTTCTTATTTAAGTAATCCGAGTATCATATCCGCAACACGCTGCGATGATTTACCGTCTCTTTCATCAAAAAACCTGTTTCGAAACGCTTCAATCTTTTCGCTCTCAAAATCACCTGAGTTTATCGCCTTTATCACACCGTCAAGGGAAAGTTCAAGCTTACCCGGCAAAAAAGACGCATACTCATAGTAAAAGTCTCGCGTGGCGATATACTCTGACAAATCAAATGCATAAAACAGCATCGGAATACCGAGAAGAGACGCCTCAAACACAACCGATGAATAATCCGTTATAAGGATGTCGGTAACAAAAAGCAGGTCATTGAGCTCCGAATCTGCCGAAAAATCAATGATTGAAGCCTTATACTTCTCAGGGATAATTACGGGATTATTTACAAACGGATGCATCTTCACAAGAATTGCATACTCGTCACCTATTGCCTCATAGACAGACTCAAGGTCAAAATTTTCCATAGGGTAGTTACCCGTAAGTCTCCCGTTTCCGCGAAATGTAGGCGCAAAAAGGATAATTTTTTTATCTCGAAGCGACGGATATTTTTCATAAAATTCTTCTTGCTTGCGGCGCTTGATTTCATCACTGAAAAACATGTCCGTTCTCGGAACGCCCGTAGCAATTACATTGGCAATAGGAATACCGAAGCCCTCCGCATAAAAACGTCTTATTTCATCCGAGCTTACTATAGCTCTGTCATACATACGGTGGTTAATGCAAGTCTGACGTGGGCCTCCGGGTTTTCCGAGTCGGGAAAAGCCGAATGTTTTGAATGCTCCGCAAGCGTGCCATACCTGAACAAGCTTTACCTCATCCTTTTTCGGGACGATGCTTGTAAGCTCATAAAAATCATCAATTATTACAACCGCGGACGTCGCATACAGCTTTGCGAATTTCGCAATGTTTTTCATACTCATCCTGTGCATGGGATGATCATCAAAAAGCATTTGTATCTCAACGTCTTTATTGTCTTTTAATACGTTATAGATGTCTTCGAGATTTCCGTTTAAGTCGCTTCTCCTGTTGGAGATAAACGTAACCCTGTTTTGAACCACAGGCTCTTTTTTATAGCGGTTTGAAAGAAAGACCGCAAGCTTCTCCTTTAAATCTTTTCTCCCTATTTCCTCACGTGTTATCGCCTTGAAGCCGACACGCAAATAATCAACAAAAAATCTCAGCGGAGTTCTGGTTTCGGAGGATACATAGCCGCCCTCTTTCAGACCGAAGTAGGCCATAAAAGCATCTAAAATCAAAAAAGGAACCAATATAAGACCGAACAGACGCACAAACAAATAATAAACGTTGCTTATAAGCCACCTGAGAGCTCGCAAGACAGGATTTTTATGCGGCTTCGAGTACGGAGCCTTTCTCTTTATAAAAAGCCCGTTTTTGTCGTCACAGGACGATAAGGCACAAAACTGCTCATCAGATCTTATGTCGCCATCGACAGTAAGATCACACTTTTCCGTATAGTCATCTCCGTAAAGAAGACTTATAAAGAACTCAACGGGAGAATCCTTTACAGGAAAAATAAAAAGACTGTTAATATCGTATGTATACTCCGCAACTATAGTGCAGGTCTCAAGATCCACATTTTGAAAATAACTTTGCACAAGAACAGGAAGGAAACGCGTTTTGCCCTCATACTCCGCGATAAGCGTAACCTTCGGCGAATGTACAAGAGGGTTGTACTTACAAGTCATCACCAGACTCATATGTAAACTTCCGTCCTGCACCTCAAATGTTCTGACTTTAACATTCGGATAAGATTTTATACTCAAAAATTAGCCCCCAATTAAAACAAATCCACACCCGGACTTATTCCGTAATCCTCTTTTATCAAGCTTTGATTTCTCAGAGGTTTTCTATCAAAAACTTTATTTCGTTTTTGTCAAGCCTTTATTGCATTCTTCAAAGCTTCAACTTCTTTTTTATCCGTGATATCAAACAT